>C687J35174_10002978_pt1 | contig 23580 bp, 28 predicted proteins | sample RifCSPhighO2_01_FD_35174 | JGI IMG/M metagenome (IMG submission 35174) | reverse complement strand
GGTAGCATCTAGAGCTTTTCAGGTGAGGGGGCCAGTAGTTCAGTGGTAGAACGTCTCATTTGCAATGAGAAGGTCGGGGGTTCGATTCCTCTCTGGTCCACAAATGAAAAATCTCTACGAGCATATCGCAACCGTTGCGAAAGCTGAGCCGAAAAAGGTAGCATTGATTGGAACAGATGAGAAGGGAAATAGCGTCGAGGAGATCACGTATGCAGAACTGCTAGAGAAAATACAGGCAGCGGCGGCAGAGCTAAAAGAGTTAGGACTTGAAAGAGGTGACAGGATAGCGCTCGCATTTCGTAATTCCCCCGTGCTCCTTATATGGAGCTGGGCGGCTTGGGCGAGTGGGATCGTGACGGTGCCAATGGATACCAAGCGCGATACTCCCGAACTTTACGAATACAAGATTAATCTCAACAAAGCCAAAGTCCTTATCCTCGAGCGCGGCATCCAGGCAGTGAAGCTCCCCGGCGTCCGCATCAAAGTCCATACTGAATTTGATTCACGGCAAGGCAAGGCCTTGCCGTACCCTGTTGGCTGGGAAGGGGGGCTTGGGCATCAGGCGCTTGTTCTTTTCACTTCTGGCACGACCGGACACCCGAAAGGTGCCATGCTTTCGCTTGAGAATCTCATTGTGAACGCCGAGGGAATCCGTGAATGGCTGCGCATCACGGGCGACGATACATTTCTCGTCAACCTTCCGCTCCACCACATCAACTCCACCACCTTTTGTCTTTCTGTACTCCTCGCGGGAGGCACCATCGCTATTCCGCCCAACTATTCCAATTCGCATTTTTGGCATCAGATGGGAAAGACAGGTGCGACTATCTCGTCGGTCGTGCAATCGATTGTATTCGACCAGCTCCACCGCAAGGCGGAGTTCGAGGCCCTGAAAGACAAGATCAAACTCAACAGGATCCAGATCGGTTCGGCGCCGGTCGTCGCGCAATCGGTGCAAGAATTCAAAAAGCAATTCGGCATCCCGCTTTATCAAGGTTACGGTCAGACGGAAACAGCGCTTCGCGTCACGGGCGTACCCATGGACATTCCGGATCCACTGTATGCGCAGTTGGTTGACGAGAATTCGATAGGTACTCCGATGGCATGGGCAGACCTGCAAATCACCGATGACGAAGGCAAGATACTGGGCGAGGGCGGTGAGGGTGAGCTGGTGGTGAAAGGCCCTGCGGTGATGGAAGGATATCTCGGGCGCGAGCCGGCGTTCCGCGACGGATATTTTCTCACGGGCGATATCGGCTACTACAAAACAATTGATGGCAGGAAATACTTTTATCTCAAGGGCCGGAAGCGCGAGATCATCATCAAGGGCGGCGTCAATATTTCACCGGTTGCGGTAGAGAACTCCCTGAAGCGAATTTCCCCGGACATCGAGCAAGTCCACGTGGTTGCTGTGCCAGATGAGCGCTACGGTGAGGAAGCCGGTGCTGTCATCTCGTGGAAAGAGGGAATTGACGAAGATCGTGCGAAGCGGCAGCTCAAAACTGCGCTTCTACTCGGCTCTCCATATATCAGTGCATACGAGACGCCCAAGTACATTACCTCGCTTCCAGTCGCAGAGCTCCCGATGACTTCCACAGGCAAAGTCCAGCGCAGCGTCCTCAAAACACAGCTTCCATACGAAAAATTCGAATCGATCTACGGCCTCCTCAAGACTACTGACTATCGCTTCACGGTTTTGCATCGCTATTCGAGGTGGCAACAAGCGTCCCTCGATCTCCACAACCAATGTTGGGCGCCGCTTAGAATGGACAAAGGGGAATATGACAAATTCATAACCCGCCCACTGACTATTCTTGCCGCCAATCCCGATGAGTCTCTTGCCGGACAGATCGCCGTTGTTCGTACCAATCTTTCCGAAGCAGAGATCCTCAAGAAAACATATTCAGAGTTGGTTGCCGAAAGCTTCGACAGGACAGGCAATACGCTTGTGTGTGTTTCTATTTGCAGCGCCGACTATTCGCCAAAGACAATTCCTGATGTAACTAAGCATCCAAGCGCAGACGACGTTCGCGCGTATGTAGAAGCAGGCACCGACCCAGTAATGAAATTCCATCAGAAGCCAAAAGGTGGGCTCTCGGAAGGTGCGAAACTTATAGATGTTATCGAAAATGGCCGGCCGGAAGACAGAAGCTCGCTGGGGTACAACATGCTCCTCAAATATCCTGAGCCCTCGGATAACGTTGCGATAACTCCCGGGGCCCCGATCTCCAACCAGCTTATCGAAATCGTTTTGCTCATCGCGCGCGATCTCGGCATCAAAAACGTCTACGCCTACTCTCGCCCCGGTGGCTTGGCTGCGTATTTATCCCGAGCGTAGTCGAGGGATTTGTCCACAAAGAAAGATTGAAGCTTTTGATGCGTCTGGTATATTGAAAGCACCTAGAGTTCCTTAATCAGCTTGATAGCTGGTCAACCCACAAGGAGGCCCAAGATGGCCCAAGCCCCCACACGTACCCCACCATGCGCCGATTCGGCAGTTCCCGGCATCTACGGGAGAACTTCCGGTGACGCCAAAAACTCGCAGGCAAATACACCTACAGCGAGCCCATCGTCCGTTGTTCCTCACGTTGAGGACGTCAACCAAATGGACCCTAAAGCCAGGGCCGACCTTTGCTGAGCACTGTTGCTCGGCCTTGCACCTTCTGTACCTTCATCAACGCCACCATTTGCTTTTTGCTTATGGTGGTGTTCATTTTTCCATATTTTGAGCCATTTTTGCCGATGTCCACCTACATCATGAAAATGTGTTGCGTATTTTCATGGATGCGATAGGATTGCCGCGAATGTAAGTTTTCCATATTAAAACACGTGGAAAGGTTGGTTTACATCATTTTAGACGAACACACACAAAAGGATCATGGCTAAGAAGCTATACGTCGGAGGATTGCCTTACGCAACGACCGACTCTGAGCTCAAAGACGCTTTCTCGCAAGCGGGAGCCGTCGAGTCTGCCGTTATCATCATGGATAAGATGAGCGGCCGATCGAAGGGTTTCGGCTTCGTCGAGATGTCTTCCGACGAGGATGCACAGAAGGCGATTGAGATGTGGAATGGAAAAGATTTCGGCGGACGCTCCCTCACGGTAAATGAGGCGCGCCCGATGGAAGAGCGCCCACGACGCGATTTCCGCGGCGGTGGAGGCGGGGGTGGTGGTGGATACGGTGGCGGACGCGGCGGAAACGGCGGCGGACGCAGCTGGTAACATCCCACTCAGGATTTGAGTGACAGCCCCGCCTTTGGCGGGGCCGTTTCGTTTGTCGCATACATATCCACACGATCGCGCATTTAATCGCAATTTTGGGTGATAATAGATGAATGAAATACGCGGCACTCCTCGGATGGGGTATTTGTATATATGCGGTCATGACGCTCGCATGGGCAGGGATCGCGCTCTATGGGCTCGGAGGCACATTGACCGGCCGTATACTCGGGCTCATTGTGCTCATAGTCACGCTCACTATCGCCGGGCGCTCGCTCAAATTCCATTCGTGGAAAGACATCGTGCCATATTCGCTGCTGTGGGTCGTCATCATGGCCTTATTTGACGCGGTCTATAGCGTGCCGTTTGGCGGGTGGGGGATCTATGCCGATTGGAACTTGTGGGTGGGCTATGCGCTCGTGGCGGCAGTCCCGATGCTTGCACCCCTAACGAGAATAGTGCCAGACGGGAGCAGGGCCTGACATGCCCGGCAGGACAATTTCGAATCGCCTTGTATGAATATTCACCAGCGTGTGATGGAAAAAAGTGCGACAGTTATTTTGCAAACCAGAAATAGTCGAATCTGCGGCAGGAATTATTCGAAATTGTACTAGCCGGGTATGCGCTCGCTCGCACTTCACAGGTTCCTTTTACGCTTCGCACTCGCGGGGGCAAATGTCTTTGCCTGGATATTCATATTTCAATTTTTCTACCTCATCGAGCCCGATATCGGGCACGCGCTCGCGCGCGTCGCGCTGCTCTACGCGCTTTCGCAGGTGATCACCTGCCTTTTGACGCCCTATGCCGTGCAAACGCTCCGCGACGGAGCCCGCCCGCTTTTGCTTATCGCCGTTCTTTTCGCGTCGTCTGCGCTGGTCCTTCTTGGAGGCACCTTCGCAGCGTATTGGAATGCTTCTTACGCGTCGGTGGGTATCGCGGCGTATGCTATAGCGCTTGGCGCGTACCGTGCGTTCTATTTCGTCCCGTATGAGATAGAAGTGCGTGGGAATGCTAAGCGACCCCGCAGCAGATCCGCAGCTTCGGAACTTCTCATCGCTCTCGCACCGTTCATCGCAGGCATTTTTATTGTAAGCACAACACATGGCCCCGTCTGGGTCTTGTATATAGCCGCCGGGCTCATTGCGCTTTCCGCTATCCCACTGCTATACCTGCGCGATATACACGAAGGCTTTACTTGGGGGTATCGCGAAACGTTCGAGCGACTTTTCCTTCCGTCGCATCGCCCGCTCCTTCGCGAGGCCATTATGGAGGGAATTTCAGGCGCGGCGTTGCTCCTCTTCTGGCCTATCGCCGTGTTCCTCATTGCAGGATGGTCATATGGGATGGTCGGCATAATTCTCTCACTCACCTTTCTCATCGCGATCCTGGGCCGCAAACTTGTGCGCAGAGGTATCCGCCGAGCCGGTTTACATCGATCACAGATCCTGAACGCGACCTTCGCCGCCACTCCATGGTTGTTCCGCATCGTCGTCGGCAACCCGTTGGGTGTCATATTTGCCGACTCGTATTTCTATACGACGACGCCCCGGCGCATAGGCGTTGATGCCCTTGTATTCGAGCAGGCCGCCGACGCAGGCTCATACGTGGATGAATACACTGCGCTGAAAGAGATGGGGCTAGCGCTCGGAAGGATCGCGGCATGTATCCTCGTTGCAGTGGTTTCTCTCTATGTATCGCTCCCGATCGCGCTCGTCGCAGTATTTCTCTTGGCAGCACTCGCCTCCGTCGTCGTCGCTCTGCGCCCGCGTTCATAAAAAACAAAACCGCCCGGTACTTACGCAACATTCCGGGGCGGTTTTTGGTGGACGGGGAGGTCCAGCGGTAAGAGCGGGCGACGCTTGGCTCTTCGGCGAGCTTCGGCTCGCTCGATCTTTCGCGCAAGCAGCCGCTTCCGAAGGGCTTTATTGCGCTTCTTGGTCTTCGCAGCTTTCTTGCCCCACTTTGAGCGGATAGCAGACTCCATTCTCCCCGCACGCAACACGATCTCGAGGGGTGCCTGGTCTTCCTCAGGTACCTTCGCGAAACGTCGCAGGTATCGAACGAGGACCTTGAAGAGTCCGCGCTTGTGCTTGAACGCTTCTTTGTCTCGCGCTTCCTGCCACTCAGGGCTTGCGAAAAACTGCGCGATAAAGTTCGCATCGTCATGCATGACGCGAACCTCCTTGCTCTGCTACCCGACGCTCTTTACACTTAACCCTCGAATCGTCCCCGAAGATGAAGAAGTGAAAGAGCATGTGGTGATACGCCCGGTACTCCCCAGGCGTTCGATCCTCGATACCGCACTCCCGCAACGTACGCGGCACGGTACCGTCGATGAGCCCATTGCCTGTGCGAATGCGCTCGGCGTGTTGCATCACACTGTACCAATCAGCTCTGATGCGAGAGCTGTAAGGCTCCGGCAGGCCCTTGAAGGTCCGCCAAGCGTGAAGGGAAATGACCTGCATGCGCCACCTGTGGGTGTGCGTTGTAGGGAACGCGGTTCTACTCCGGATACTCTACGAGGAAACTACACTTTGCACAACCTCTTTCACAAGATTTCCGTCGGCTTGCCCGGCGAGCTCTTTCATCACGGCGCCCGTGAGTTTACCTGCGCCTGAGGCATCGGTGATGCCAAGCTCTTCTTTCTTCGCGCGCGCGACTTTTTCTATCTCTTCACGACTGGCACCTTGTGGCAAATATTCCTCGATGATCTTCAGCTCGTTCAGTTCTTTTTCCGCCAGCTCTACGCGGTTGCCTTTTGTGTACACATCGGCAGCTTCCTTACGTTGTTTCGCCAGCCGTTTCAAGACCGTAATCGCGTCAGCGTCGGCGATCTCTTCGGTAGGCTTTCTGCCTTTAGCAACGAGCTCGTTGGTAAACGCAGCTAGCGCCCCGCGGAGCGTGTCTACTCGTAGCGAGTCCCGCGCTTTCATCGCAGCGGTCATGTCGGTACGGATAGTTTGGTTTAGCATTCGGACAGTATATCAAAAATTATTACCGCCGGGTTGGCCCCGGCGGCGTTTTCTTGGCTACCACCCGAAGGCAGTAGCGATAGATGGCCCCCAGCTGATGACGAGAACGAACACGAACGTTGCCGCCACCATCAGCGGGTAATGCATCGCTGTTTCTCCCTGATTGCGTTCCCCGATGTTGGGTGTACAGCCCGCGATTTTTCTTGTGTGAGTCTGCGTCAAACGCTAACAGTCGAAAGATGAACGAATTATGAATTATTTAGTGGATAAAACAGCAGAGTAGCGGTGTGATAGAATCCGCACATGGAATGGCTCGTGATCGCACTTCTTGTGGCAAATTTGGCGCTCTTGGCGTTCCTTTTTATGCGCAAACCTGCTGCACCCCTACAAGATCAGAGTGGGATGATTATGTTGCAGCAGCAGATGCAGGATCTTTCAAAGACACTCGACGCGCGAGTCGCAGAATCTTCAAAAACCATGCAAGAGAATTCTCATCGGCAATTCTCTGAGTCCGCTCGTCTTATTAAGGAAATCACCCAAGAAGTCACTTCGGTAAAGGAGATCGGGAGACAGACGGGAAAATTTGCTGAGCAACTTCAAAACTTACAAGATATCCTCAAGAACCCGAAACAACGTGGCATCCTCGGCGAATATTACCTCGAGACCGTGCTCAAAAATGTCCTCCCTCCCGGCATGTACCAAATGCAGTACCCCTTCAAAAACGGCGAGATTGTCGACGCCGCCGTCTTTATCAACGAGAAAATTGTCCCTATCGATTCCAAGTTCTCACTTGATAACTACAACCGTCTTGTCCATGCTCCCGATGCGGAGAGACCTGCATTTGAAAAAGCTTTCGTGAACGATCTCAAGCTTCGCATTCAGGAAACGGCTAAATACATTCGACCAGAGGAGAATACAATGGACTTCGCCTTCATGTTTATCCCATCGGAAGGTATCTATTACGATTTGCTCACCAATCAGGTGGGTGCAGGCGAGGAAGAAAACCTTATCCAACGTGCGGCCGGGAAGTACAAGGTCATCATTGTTTCGCCGACGTCATTCCTAGCCTACCTTCAGACGGTCATGCAGGGCTTAAAGGCTCTTCAAATAGAGAAACGCGCCGAAGAGATCCAAAAGCGTATAGGTGAACTCGTTAAACACATCGAATCCACGAACTCTTTCTATATAAAATTAGGTGCGGCGCTTGTAACTGTTGTATCTCATTATAATTCTGGCCACAAAGAACTTGCAAAAATCGACAAGGACGTTTATCGGATATCAGGTGACAGGGCAGAAGTTGAGCCCATCCTTCTAGAGAAGCCCAACCTCTCAATCGACGATTAAAAAGAGTGCCCGCGCACGCGCGAGGGCAGTTGTCGGGAGGACCGGCTATTTGAATTGTTTGTACCAGGGGTTCACCCAATTGTGCGTCAAGTCATGGCCGATCACGGCAACGACGTAGACGACGGCGAGTGCCCCCAGGCCATACCCGAGGACGTTCATGGCATTCTCCCTGCCTTGCCCCAACCGCGAGCATAATGGCTCAGGGTAGAAAAAGTGCAAGTGGCAATTGCGTAAATGGTGGATATCCGGTATAGTGCGCCGACAAATATGGCTAAAATAGCTATCATCGAGACAGGTGGCAAACAATACGTTGTCGCAAAGGACAGCGTTCTCTACATTGAGAAATTGCCTGGCGAGCACAAAGTTGGAGCGAAGCTCACGTTCGACAAGGTTTTGCTTACTGATGACGGGAAAGCGACTCTGTTGGGCGCGCCATACGTCTCAGGCGCCAAAGTTTCTGCTGAGCTCGTGGAGGAAGGCCGCGACAAAAAAGTGACCGTCATCCGCTATCGCCCCAAAAGCCGCTATTTCAAAAAGAAAGGGCACCGCCAACCGTACGCGAAAGTGAAGATCACGGCTTTGTCATAGTTTGATAAGAGGGAACCCCTGGCCGTGTACGACGAGGGGCTTAGGCGAGCAATCGAAGGAGCCATACTGTGCAGTACACGCCGGTGAAAAGCCACACAATGGCAAAACCCCGATTGCCTTGATCTATATTTTTTGTGAACATATATACACAGAAGCAACCCACCGCGAAGTAGACGTAAACGATCGTCGGGTTGTACATGGTGCACCTCCGACCTTTGAGAGTAGACCTGTCCAACTCTAACGTCAACGCCTGCTTTCTATCGCGCTCTTGATGGTGTCGGGATCTGCGTATTCCAATTCGCTGCCGGTCGAGAGCCCGCGGCCCAGCGCCGTAATCTTCAATGGTCGACCTCGTAGGTCGACCATTTTCTTTCTGACTTGTTCTGCAGTCGCGTCGCCCTCGGGATTCGCAGGGAATGCGAGTATGATTTCCATTAATCCCGCTTTTGTTCGAGCGGGCACGGCCTCAAGAAGCTGCTTCATGCGCAAATTGTTGCCCGTATCGCTTGCGAGCGAGACAGTACCGCCGAGTACAAAGTAGTGCCCGCGGAAATTATGCGAATGTTCGAGGGCGGCAAGGTCCGCGTCACTTGCGACGACAGCGAGAAGTGAGGCATCACGTCCAGGATCCGTACAGATCGCGCAGACTTTCTCTTTTCCGCTAAAGAAGCGCATGCACTCTGCACACTGGTGCACCGAGCCGCCAAGCGATTGCACCGCATCCATTAGTTCGCGACGCGTCGCAGCGGAGGAGCGCAGCAAAAATTGCACGAATCGTTGCGCTTGGCGCGGACCGATACCGGGAAATCTTTCGAATAATTGAGTCAGTCGTTCTATCGAGTCCATATATATGCCAATCTACGAATCATACGAATTCTACGAATAACTACAAATGAACTACTATTCGTAGCCATTGGTAGATTGGAATTCATTTGTAAATTGGAACTTCAAAACGGCGATTCGCCAGAGCCTGCAACTTCCGTTTCTTCAGGTTTGTAATCGCCGAAGTCGCTCCTATCAATAGAGAGGAAGGTCGTCTTTTCTTCGTCGAAGCGGAGCTCCACTTTGCCGACCGGCCCGTTGCGATGTTTTTCTACCAAGATCTCGGCAATGCCGGGCCGGTCGGAATTCTCATTCATCTTGTCGTCACGATGGATGAACATTACGACATCGGCGTCTTGTTCGATGGAGCCCGAATCGCGAAGATCCGATAGCCGTGGGCGGCCTCGTCGTTGCTCAACCGCGCGTGATAACTGCGAAAGTGCCAAGACGGGGATCTCAAGCTCGCGCGCCATAGCCTTGAGTGAGCGGGAGATCTCAGTGATCTGCTGTACCAGATTGTCGCTCGAGCGCGAATAGGTGGGGGTGATGAGTTGCAGATAATCCACGATGATGAGCCCGAGGTCTTTTTCCATTTTGAGCCGGCGCGCGACACTACGCATTGCAAGGACGGTCGTCGAAGCCTTGTCGTCAATATAGATCGGTGCCTCAGCCAAAACTCCCATACCTGACTGCAATCGCTCGAATTCGTCTTCATCTTTTATCTTGCCGGTGCGAAGCCGCCATGAGTTGACGCCGGCCTGCGCGGCAAGCATGCGATCCACAAGCTGCTGGGAGCTCATCTCGAGCGAGAAGATGCCGACGGGCACGTTGTACTTCGTTGCGCTCTGGCGTGCGATGTCGAGCGCAAGGGCGGTTTTGCCCATTGAGGGGCGGGCGGCGAGTATGACGAGGTCGGATTTTTGGAAGCCGGCGAGCAAATTGTCGAGCTGAGGAAAGCCCGATGGCACGCCGCGAATGGAGCCGCTGTGCTTCTGGAGTCCCTCAAGCCGCTCCCATGCTTCAGCGAGCTCGTCTTTGATGGCAGTGAAAGAGCGCAGCATCGGCGTCTGCGTCACGGAGAAAACTGCAGACTGTGCCTCGTCGAGGATCGTCTCGATATCCCGGTCCTCTTCAAAGCCCAGTTCTCCGACCTTCGCCGCGGCATCAATAAGGCTGCGCAATACGAATTTCGTCTGCACCCCTTGCGCATAATGCCGTGCCGAGCCGGGGCTCGCGGCTGCACCAACCATCTCGGAGAGGTATGCCGCCCCACCGATCTCGTTCAAGAGTTTGCGCTCCTTGAGCTTGCTAGAAAGCGTTACGACATCGATCGGTTCACCCTTCGCAAAAAGCGCAAGCATGGCGTCGTATATAGTGCGATGTTTGCCGGCATAGAAGGAGTCCACGCCGACCAAGTCTGCGACCTCGTAGATCGCATTTTGGTTGAGCATGAGAGCTCCAAGGAGAGCTCGCTCCATTTCTATGTCTTGCGGCGGCGCTTTTACGCTGCTGGTTCCCATTGGTCCATCCTATCACGGTCGACTTTCCACGTTGCCGTGAGGCCGGGTCTAATATGTGTCTTTCGTGGGGACAATGAAGTCCTAATCTACGAATCATACGAATTCTACGAATGTCTACAAATTCGCGTGTATTTCATTCGTAGCTATTCGTAGATTGGCATCCATTTGTAGATTCGGACACATGGCTTGACTCTAGGCCATATCTTTGATAAAACGAAGCCACATTGGCTGAAATAGTCAATATACCCAAAAAGACTACTGAATATGCTTTCATTTTCACCTAAGTCCGCCGCCAAAGACCTCCTCGCGGGGCTTCCTGAGCGATCCCGCCGGGTACTCGTTGATCGCTTTGGCCTGGGCACAAAGGGCGAGCGCCGCACCCTTGATGCGATCGGCCAGGAGTACGGGATAACCCGCGAACGCATCCGCCAGATCGAGAATCACAGCATTACCTCGGTACGGGATTCCGATGCGTACGCTGCCCTCGTTCAGAACTGGGAGAATTTGAAAGCGGCCGTTGCCGCGCTTGGCGGTGTGCTCTCTGAAGAGACGATCCTTCACGAGCTTGCCAAAAATGAAGCCGACCGCAACCACCTTCTGTTCCTTCTCAGCGTCGGTCACCAATTCGACAACCGCCGTGAAGATGCGGATTACAAGGCTCGCTGGCACGTTGACGAGCAACTGGCAGAGGCGGTGGAAACGGCACTTTCCAATTTGTATGAATCGATCGAACCCAACAAGCTCACCGGGGAAGAGGAGTTCCTCGACCTGTTCGGCAAGCACTTGAAGCAAGAGGGCGTAAAGAACAAAGCACCGGAGATGCTCCCGCGCTGGCTTCAGATCTCGAAGCGCATCGGGCGCAATCCGCTTGGCGAATGGGGCAGGCAAGATTCTCCGCACGTGCGCATCAAGAACACCCGCGATTTCGCGTATCTCACGCTCAAACGCCACGGCTCGCCGATGCACTTCACCGAGGTCGCAAAAAATATAGAAAAATTGTTCGGGCGCAAGACGCATCCTGCAACGACCCACAACGAGCTCATCAAAGACGGCCGATTCGTGCTCGTAGGCCGCGGGCTCTATGCGCTCAAGGAGTGGGGGTACGAGCCGGGCGTCGTGCGGGATGTCATTTCCGGGATACTCAAGCGTGAAGGCCCCCTCTCGCGCGAAGAGATCGTCGAGCGCGTAAAGCGCGAGCGCTACGTGAAGGACGCGACCATCGCGGTCAATCTCCAGAACCCAATGTTCACTCGCACTTCGGAAGGGAAGTACTCGCTTTCAAAGTAAGTTCCAATCTACAAATAACACCAATCTACCAATGGCTACGAATAGTGGCTCATTTGTAGTTATTCGTAGTATTCGAATGATTCGTAGATTGGTACATGCTAAAATTAGCATGTGATCCATGAACACGAACAGACCGGTATCACGAGCGGGTCGAGATTGAAAGGATCATTTCTTGGCCCCCTTTTTAGTTTCAATCTACACTCGTTCGTAGACGACTTTTGGGGCAATGGGTGGGGTATTTCCCGATGCCTCATTCTGAGCATCATTTTCTGGGGACTTTTTGCAGTCCTTGGGAACATGATCCCAAATCTTCCGCTTTTCGCCTTCGAGTGGCTCCTCGGCACGGCGCCTATATGGCTTCCCGTCGTACTACTGGTGAGTGCCTGGAAGATCTGGATGTGGTACATACACAGCAACTACATCTTCAAGCGCGATACGATGCTTCTCGAGGTAAAGATGCCCCGCGAGATCACCCGCTCGCCGCGCGCCATGGAGAACGCTTTGTCCAAGTTATGGACGGACTCAGGCGAGACAACGTTTTTCAATACCGCGTGGCAGGGCCAGGTGCGCCCATACTTCTCGCTCGAGATCGCCTCATTTGGCGGACAGATCCATTTCTATATTTGGTGCTGGCGCCAGTGGCGGCCCAATGTCGAGGCCATGATGTACGCCTATTACCCGGAGGTCGAGCTCGTGGAAGCGGAAGATTATGCTTCCAAATTTCGTTTTGATCCGGAAACGCAGGAATGTTTTCCCACAGACTGGCGCTACGAGCCGCGTAACGACGCATACCCGATACGCACCTATGTCGAGTTCGAGCTCGACAAGGATCCGAAAGAAGAATACAGGGTTGATCCGCTGGCGGAAGTCTTGGAGCGCATGAGCATCTTGAAGCCTGATGAGCAGATGTGGATACAGATAATACTCACGCAATGTAGAGATTATCGCCGTAACCCCAAGGGACCTTGGTGGGATATCCAGGATAGGTACACGAATCTCATTAAGGACGAGATAGACGTGGTTCGTCGAGAGTCGGCCCCTGCGAAACCGAACGACCGAGAGGCAGAAGATTCGTGGAAGGCGGTCGTTCGTGTGCCGCAATACCGCCTCACCGAGCTCGTCAAGGCGATGGACCGCAATATGGGCAAGCACCCCTTCAATGTCGGGATGCGCGGCGTGTATATTTCCAACGCAGAGAACTTCAACTCGGCAGGGTACACCGGCATTCGCTGGATATGGCGGCCGGTCGGCAATCCGCAGTACATGAACCAAATGCGTCCGCGCCGGTGGGGCAATCCTTTCGATTACCCGTGGCAGGACTACAAGGATATTCGCTGGCGCTTGATGCAGCGCAGGTTTTTTGATGCCTATCGCAGGCGCGCGCATTTCTATTCGCCATGGATCTTCCCGCACAACATGATGTCCACGGAAGTCATTGCGACTATGTGGCACCCGCCGAGCTCAGCCATCGGCGCACCTGGGCTCGAGCGCATTCCTGCGAAAAAGGCAGAACCACCAGCCAACTTACCAAAGTAGTCAGTAGAAAATAGTTAGTAGTTAGTAGTGCGATAAACTTTACTATGAATCCACTACTTACTACTATCTACTAACTACTAACTGCTATGGAACCAACGGAAGAAAAACTTGAAAAGCTCATCGACAAAGGTCAAGAGACGCTCGAACATCTCTCAGAGCGTTGGAAGGTACATGCCAACAGACGAACTGTCACTATCCTCGTTGTCGCCGGAGTCGTTGCGACCTTCCTCTACGTCTTTGCGATCGCGCCGCCGGAAGGCTTTCCCCTCAATACATTGGTCACCGTGTCTCAAGGGCAATCGCTCAAGGAAGTCGCGACAGAGCTTGAGGCGCGGGGCGTGGTTCGTTCAAGCTTCATGCTGCGTGCGCTTGTGACGGTAACCGGGCAGGAAAGGAGAGTGCATGCCGGAGACTATCTTTTTAAAGAGCCGCGCGACGTCTTCTATATCGCGCGCGCTCTCTCGATCGGCGCCTTCGGGCTTGAGCCCACACGCATACGAATACCTGAGGGCGCAACAGCCAAAGAAATGAGCGGTATCTATGCAAGCATGCTGGAGCGATTCAATGCCGACAACTTCATCGAGCAGGCGAAGTCGCAAGAAGGGTACCTTTTTCCTGATACCTATTTCTTTTTGCCCAACGCGCGCGAGGATACCGTTCTGCAGGCGATGCGGCAGAATTTCGATGCTCAGATCGCGACTCTTGAGCCGCTTATCGCGAGTTCGACGCATTCACTCTCCGACATCGTCATCATGGCATCGCTCATAGAGCGTGAAGCGCGCAACTCTGCTGATCGCCGTATGATCAGTGGCGTGTTATGGAACAGGATTCGTCTCGGCATGCCACTGCAGGTGGATGTGGCGTTCCTCTATACGCTGGGCAAGCATACCTTCCAGCTCACCAACAAAGACCTCATGACCGATGGCCCGTACAACACGTACACCCGCAAAGGCCTACCGCCGACTGCGATTGGTAGCCCATCGCTCGATTCGTTGCGCGCTGCCGTCAGCCCCACCCCCAACAACTATCTCTACTTTCTCGCCGACCATACGGGCATCACGCACTTCTGCAAGACGTACGCGTGCCACGTCGCGAATAAGAAGAAGTATTTTTAAATGATTGCCGGGGACGCGTCTGTATTGTATAAAGGTGCCGGTGCAACAGAACGACGAAGGAGGGTGCCATGAGGCACTTCGGGTTCAAGTTCGCAGTGACATGCTCACTCATTTTGTTCATCACGGGGGTAGTACTTGCATATCCGATGTTTGGGGATTCGCTCGCGCTCACCCGTCAACAGCTCTATGAAAAATCTGATCCGATCTATGCAGCATTTGGAGGATGCGGCAGGCCATGCCACGTGACATACAGTGGCGGCGGATACATGCGGACCTTTCTATCCGCCGCACGGCACGCGCTTACGCATGGCGTTCAGGTCATCTTCGACGGTCCCTGTCTGTCGTCATGCGCGCTTTTTGCTGATAAGGCTCGTGACACTGTGTGTGTGACACCACTTGCGACACTCGGATTCCACAAAAGTTGGGCCCCGAATCGTCGGTTGTTCGGATCGGTAGAACATTCCGATCCACCTCAATCGACTGACATTGACCAGTGGGTTCGCGCGAATGGCGGCTACCACGTCGATGACTTCCTTATCATGAGGTTCAGGGACGCATTGGCGTTCTGGAAACAATGTCAGAGCCCCAAATCTGTTCAAGGGATTGAGCGCCGCGCCGTAAGGCGTGGCGTTCACATTTTTGATAATCTATTATGATGCGACAAAAAGTCTTTGTTGGACTATCGGGTGGAGTTGATAGTGCCGTGTCTGCGGCGCTTTTGAAAGAGCAGGGGCATGATGTCGTCGGTGTGTTCATAAAGATCTGGCAGAGCGAATTCATCGAGTGCACGTGGCGTGAAGACCGACTCGACGCGATGCGTGTGGCGGCAGCGCTCAGTATTCCATTTCGAGAGATCGACCTGTCGGATGAATACAAAAAGTCTGTCGTGGAAAAAATGATAGCGGACTATGCGCGTGGCGCGACGCCCAACCCTGATGTGCTGTGCAATCGACATATCAAATTCGGAGCATTCGCGAAGTGGGCACGGGAAGAAGGCGCGGAGATGATTGCAACAGGCCACTACGCGCAAAAGAGGGAAACTGACGCGCACTTCGAACTTGTCCGTGGGCATGATACAGCCAAAGATCAGTCGTATTTCCTCTACCAGCTCACGCAGAGCGATCTTTCGCATGCACTGTTCCCGGTTGGCGGCATGCTGAAGACTCGCGTGCGCGAACATGCAAAGCGCTTCAAATTGCCGATCGCCAAAAAGCCCGACAGCCAGGGGGTGTGTTTTATAGGCGAGGTTTCAATGGGCGACTTCCTCGCGCGGTTCATTCCCGTAGAGCGCGGCGCCGTTTTAGACACAGCAGGAAAAGTAGTTGGCGAGCACAGCGGCGCCGCGCTCTACACCATTGGCCAGCGGCACGGGTTTGTTACCGCAGGCCCTGATGGCCCCTACTACGTAGTGCGCATCGACGTCGCGAGCAATACATTGCATGTATCACAGCGGCGTGAGGACGCAGCTCGCGCGAGCGTTACGCTTGAAGACGTGCACTGGGTATACCGCGAACCACATTTCCCCTGCACGCTCCAAGCGCAAGCTCGCTACCATGAGCGACCCGTTACGGTCGAACTGTCAAAGAACGAGCGAGGTCTTGTAGCCGCCTTTCTCGAACCTCACATCGCCTCGCCTGGCCAGTCGCTCGTACTGTACCTGCCTGCGCTGGCAGGTGAGGGAGATGCCTGCGTCGGAGGAGGAACGATAAAATAGTTAGTAGATAGTAGAAAATAGTAAGTAGAAGGGATCTTAACAGTTTCGCATTCACTACTAACTACTTACTACTAACTACGTACTATACTGTTCGTATGCGCGAAATCGTGCAGAGAATGGTGTGGTTCACGATCGTAGCCTCGGCCATCGCCTACGCGACGTACCTCGTCGCAGGAAGCATCGTCAGTGCGCAAGCATCGCGCACGCACGCCCCTATCATCATCCGCGACGAGCTTGGCGGGGGTGTGCACCGGCTCTCGGGCATGGTGATGGTGCCTACTCCGTGCCACGAGCTCATACTTCGCACCGAAGAAGTCTCGAAAAGCGATTACGCGCTGCTCTTCAAAACATGGCGAGAGCCCTCCACGGTGTGCGAAGCGGAAGAGGTGCCGCGGCATTTCCGGGCAATGCTCTTTGCTCCAGCTTCAGGGGTGGACTTCACGGCGACCCTTGACGGGAAAGGTTTTCCCATCGTCGTCATGCCGGTAACACCAGGCGAATAACATGTCGCAGCACACGAAGCCACCGCCCATACATACTCAGAGAGTCATCTCTCCGCTCTTTTCCAAACACGTACTCATCACCAAAGCTGATGGCGAGCAAGAGCCTTTTGATCCAGCCAAGCTCGAGCACTCGCTCGCGCTCTCGGGAGCAAGCTCCACAATGCGGGCTCGCGTCCTCTCGCATATCATGCAGGAGCTACAACCCAACATCACGACCGAAGAAATTTACCGGCGAGCGTTTGAAATACTGCGGAAAGAGGAAGTGACCCCAGTCGCTGCGCGCTACTCGATAAAGCGCGCTGTCTTCGCGCTCGGGCCATCCGGGTTTCCTTTTGAGCAATTTCTCGCAGAAGTGCTGCGCGCACATGGATGGAACGTTCGCACTGGGGTGGCCCTGAACGGCCGCTGCGCGCCGCACGAAGTCGATGTGTTCGCGGAAAAAAGGGGTAAGCGCATCGGTATCGAGGCCAAGTTCCACAACGATCCCGGCGGCAAGACCGACATCAAAGATGCGCTCTATGTGAAAGCTCGATATGACGACCTGCGCAACACCCCAGAGGCCTCATCGCGCGTGGACGAGGGGTGGCTCGTGACGAATACCCAATTTACGCGCAACGCGATCCGCTACGCACAATGCTCTGGCCTCACACTCATCGGATGGGACTATCCTCGCGCGCGCGGACTTTTCACTCTGATTGAGGAGGCGCGCGTGCATCCGCTTACCTGTCTCACCACGCTTACTGAATCTGAGAAGCGAAGGCTCTTGGAGCAGAGAGTGGTGCTATGCAAACACATAAGCACGCCGCACCTGCTGCAGGAGTTTGGCGTTAAGCCCAATAGAATCCCGGAAGTGTTGGAGGAGGCACGGCAGTTGTGCGGAACGTGAAGATGTATACCGTATCGTGTATACCGCATAAAATTTCGAAATGCACAACGGTGCCAACACATGCTGAATACGGCATACGGAATACGTTATACTGATCCCATGCATTCTCCTGCCCAATTCATGGATCCAACGGTCATTATGTTCGTGAAGCTCCTGCTTGCTATGGTGCTCGGGGGCGTCCTCGGAACCGAACGAGCTGTCGTCGCCAAACAATCCGCAGGTACGCGCACGTTCGGGCTCGTTTCCATGGCAGCGTGCCTTTTTGTCCTTACATCCAACTTCGTGAACAGCGCCTACCTGGGAGTGGCGAACTTCGATCCGATGCACGTCGCGGTCGGCATCATCACCGGTGCGGGCTTCATAGGCGGCGGGCTCATTATCTTCCGCGGAGATGTGGTACACGGCATCACGACTGCCGCCGGGCTTTGGGTGGCTGTCGCTGTCGGGATGGCGGTCGGATTCGGGATGTACGCGGTTGCCACGTACGCGACCATCCTCGCGCTCATCATGTTCACGGGCATGTGGTATCTGGAGAATCGCTTCAAGCACTGGTTCGAAGCGCACGGGCTCGACGTTCGCAGAGATAACAATCCGCCGACCGTCTAGATTTTAAGATTTAGTATCTCACAGGGTATACTGTCGCGATGGCTGGGTATGTAAAGCGATACAATCCTGAACGTAAAAGCGATTGGAATTATGGTGGTTCGAAATGGCGTTTATCTCGATCCAAGATCGAACTTTTTACCGAGTGCCCGCGGTGCTTCTATTTAGACAATAAACTCGGTACAGGGAGGCCTCGTGGTCCCGCCTTCACGCTCAACATTGCTGTCGACGCGCTTTTGAAGCGAGAATTCGATGCACATCGACTCAAAAAGACCGCGCACCCACTCATGAAAAAATATAAAGTGGATGCAGTCCCGTTTCAGCATGAGTTGATGGATGTCTGGCGTGAGAATTTCAAAGGAATGGAGTATTTCGACAAGGCGACGGGCATCGCTATTTCAGGGGCAATCGACGACGTGTGGGTAAAGCCTTCCGGTGCGCTTATCGTCGTGGATTACAAAGCTACGTCAAAAAATGAGGTTATTGAAACACTCGCCGATTCTTCCTGGGAACAGCAGTACAAGCGTCAAATGGGCGTATACCAATGGTTATTACGCAAGAACGGTTTTGAAGTAGACACCTTGGGGTACTTCGTGTACGCCAACGCAGACGGCGATAAGGAAGCATTCGACGGAAAGCTCGAATTTGATATTACCCTTGTACCGTGCGAAGGTGAGTCGAAATGGATCGACGACATCATTCCGCGAATCAAGGAAACACTAGAAAGTGACCGTTTGCCACCGATCGGAGAATTTTGCGAATTTTGTCAGTACCGTGAGTACGCCGCAAAAAAACTGCAAGCCGTCGCTGCTAAGAAGCCTTCATCGCAAACCTCGGCCAAAAGCGCTACACTAGGAATATGAAATCATTTACCGAAAGAGTCCGCGATATCGTACGCAAGATCCCGAAAGGGAAGTCGATGACGTATACACAAGTAGCTTCCAAAGCTGGCAACTCGAAAGCCGCTCGTGCCGTTGGCGCCATCATGCGTTCTAATTACGATCCAAGCATCCCCTGCCACCGCGTCATCCGCTCCGACGGCAGCCTTGGTAGCTACAACCGCGGCGGAATACGCCGCAAGCGAGAACTTTTGAAAGCCGAAGCGGCTATATTTACGCCAGCGATTTTCCAGAATAAACGACGGGTGACAGGAGGCTCTCCGACGATTTTGTTCCGTTGATCTTTCTACCGTTGTCGTACACGAATATCTTGCGCTCGCCAAGGCGCGCGAAGAATGGCTCCGGTTGCACGACAAATTCAGGAGAAAAGACCCCAGCCTCTCGTATCTCATTGCGTATGAGCATTTGAGCGAGGATAGATGTGGGAAATCCGGTATCTACGTTGCACGTCGCATCTTCCCAGCCAGGTAGTGTACTGGCAATGCAATCCATCTCTTCGATCTTCTTGCGGCCATTCTTGGTGCCATATACCTTAAGCCAGATATTCTCTTTTTCCGTATATCCCTCCGGTATCGGGACCCGCCGGAGCATCTCGATAGTGAAATCGAGAGGGCGTATCATTTCACCGTTTATCTCGATAGGCTCTTTGCTCAAGCAACCCAGTTCTATCAATTTGCGTATCGCGACGTATGAGTGTTGCGGAAAGCTGGAAAATACAGCGATGTTCTTAATGCCTTTGGGTTTGAGGAACGTATAAAAGGTATGGTGTTCGATGTGTTTCGTATAGCACGTGCGCTGCTTGCCGATCGTCCGATAATAATAATCGATATTCGTGGGTTCCAACGGGGACTTCTCGACATATTCTCCATTCTCGAGGATCTTGGCATTTTCGGTAAATTCGTATTGGATAGCATCGATGGAGAAGGGCGTCACGAAGGCCGGCATATTGGAGTTCCATGCAAAACCAAGGTGCACAGTATCTATCGTGTCGAAACGGTCGACCACGTAGCGCAACATGATGTTGTTTATTCCAGGCGTTGAGCCGATGCCCGAGATAGCCAAAAGCCCCTGCGCTTTGAAATCCTTATGCAGCTTAAGCTGTTCGCACATCATGTCTTCTTCCGAGCCAAGGTCGATATAATTCATGCCGAGCTCGAGCGCCAGCTTGGTGACCCTCAGATTAAAATCGTCGCAGGAACAGTTGACGATGACCCGTGTGCCGGAATTTTTGAGCGCACGTCGCACGCGATCCATCTTGTTCAGATCAATGAGAGAAAATTCCGCACGCTCGTGTTCGAGGAGCTTTTCAAGGCCGTAGTCGTCATTAGCGCACAGCAGCACGGAATATCCATGCTCAAGGAGATCACGAGCGACTATCTTTCCTTGGATGCCGTTGGCGCCGACAACTACAAAGTCATAACGCATTCATAAATTCTAATGAATCCGCGCAATATTGTAAGTGTTTTTTTCGCGTTGGTGTGGATAGAGAAGTGATACACGTTTTGCAAGATCACGAGAACAGAAAGTTCTTGAATTGCCACGGGTCGCTCTTGTCGATATCGGTCGCAAAAGCCGCGTCTGCGCTCTTGAGCGGCGTCCAATCAGTGAATGCTCCTACCATTTTCCCCATGTAGGGAGTGATGATCTCCATGACGCGCTCATGGTCGATCTCGTCAGCCTCGACTATTCCCGCACGCGGATTCTCCATAGCCCAGATCATACCGCCGAGTGCGCCTGCGGTTACCTGCAGCCCGGTCGCATTTTGGTACGGCGCGAGCTTGCGCGTCGCCTCGATCGTGAGCCGCGAGCCGTACCAGTACGCTCCGTGCTTGTCACCCATAAGAAGCACGCCGAGCTCATCCATACCGGTGGTTATTTCGTCCATCAAAATGCGCTCTTCTTTTTGAAGGACGCTTCCTCTGCCGAAACACTCTTCGATGGAGAGTATGGATACATCGCAAGAGCGGTACGCGTAGTGCACGGTCGGGCGAAAGACCGTCTTCCTCCCGGCCCTAATACTGAAGTAGTCGGCGATGGAAACCGATTCGTTGTGCGTCACGGCCCGCCCGAGGAAGGGCCCGTGAAGCGGCGTCCAGGTGCGCACAAGGACGCGTGCGCCAGGCCTGTCCAAGTAGATTGCCGCACCACACCCGTAGGTATGGTGTGAGCCGCCTTTGGGGAGCTGCTTTTCATGTGTGCCCCAGCCCATTTCGCACGGTTGGCAGATACCTTCCGAGTGGAAACCGTTGACTGACCAGGTGTTCTCGAAGCGGCCTATTTTCTTTGGACTGTCCGCGACCTGCGAGTCATATTCAGCGATGTGAACGGTCTTTACTCCGAGCTTTCGCATCAACGCGGCCCACTCTTCGCGCCCTCTTGGGTTGCCTGCAGGCTTTCCGAGCTTCTTTGCAATGTTGAGCAGCGCTTGCTTCACGAAGTGAGAAACGATCCCAGGGTTTGCTCCGTGACACGAGACTGCTGTCGGCCCGCCCTGATGTTTTTTCTTCAATGCCAGCAGCGTCTCGCGAAGTCCGTAATTCGAACGCTCGGAAATGCTCAGCGAGGGATCGGTATATCCGCCGAGCCACGGCTCCACCACCGTGTCGAGGTAGAGGATGTTGCGCCTGCGGCAATATTCGATGAGTGCGATCGAAGAGACTTCGACCGAGAGATTGAGCAGGAAATCTCCCGGCTCGACATATGCGTCGAGTATCTTTCTGTAGTTGTGCTTCCTGAGCGGCTTTATTTCGAAAGAAACGCCTTCCGCGCGCGCGATGTCGCGGCCCAAAGGCGCTGCTGTGATGATGTGTATATTTTTTTTGTCGACGCCGACGTGGCGCAGAATAAGCGGCAGGATGCCTTGCCCGATCGAGCCGAAACCGACTATTAGGATCTTCCCGGGGAATTTCACATACACCGGATATTTAGTTTTTTTCTTCATTCGTCCGATGTTACCTTGCTATATAAAAAAGTCTATACTTCCCACATGGGGGACAACGCTGACGAAGTAAAAATAGAAGCGTCGTGGAAAGAGGCGCTGAAGGATGAATTTGGGCAGGAGTATTTTAAGAAGCTACGAGAGTTCGCTAAACAGGAATACCAGCACGCGATCGTGTATCCTGCGCCAAAGAATATTTTCCGCGCTTTTGAACTCTGTCCGTTCGACAAAGTTGAGGTCGTGATCCTCGGCCAAGATCCATACCACGGTCCGAAGCAGGCCAACGGCCTCTGCTTTGCGGTAAGTGAGGGGGTGTCTTTGCCTCCGTCGCTGCAGAACATCTTCAAAGAGATAGAAAGTGACCTTGGGCAGAAGTTGGTTCACAAGACAGGGGATTTGGAACGATGGGCCAAGCAGGGCGTGTTACTCCTTAACGCCACACTCACCGTGCGCGCACGCACCGCCGGCTCACACCAGGGAAAAGGGTGGGAGGAATTTACCGATGCCGTGATACGCAAGCTATCCGACGAACGCGAGAACCTCGTATTCATACTCTGGGGCAACTACGCCAAAGCAAAAGGCGCACACATCGACCGCACCAAGCACCTCGTCATCGAATCCGCCCATCCGTCACCCTTCTCCGCTACCCGCTTCTTCGGCTCCAAGCCTTTCAGCAAGACCAATGAGTACCTGCAGGGGCACGGAAAAAAACCAATCGATTGGCTATAATGAGTCTATGGCAATGGAGGAGAAAAGGATACGACAGGTGCTAGGCACGCCGGGGCATGAGGATGAATCCTCGCTCTATCCACCGGTCGGCCAGCTCGAGTTTGACCGAATTACCGCTATGACCGAAGACCAACTCGACCAAGCATTTGAAATGCGGCATGGCTTGACGAACATTTTTAAAGATTTTGTCCGCCGAAGCATTTACGCAGATCCCAAGAACGATGGGCGGCGAGTAGAGTTCAAGCGTTTAACTCTTGCAAGATTGGAAGGATACCATTCCGCCGGACCTGAGATTGGCGATTGGTATATTGTCCAGGATGCCCTGGGTGGTGATCCGGTCGCTGCCTTGCGCCAGAGATTTACCAAGATGCTATCTTCGGAGACTAAAGCGCGCATTAGGGAAATCGACGGCGCCGCACGCGAAGCAGCTGTTTTGGTCCCATCTGTTGAAGTCACGCAAATACATGCATCTATTGCAGCCATCTTACGAAATCACAAACTCAAGCCGCTCTCTGTTGTTGAGATGTTTCGCTTAGAGAAGCTTCCAATGGTACGGTATGTTACAGACAAGAAATTCTTTGACGTCAAAAAAGCCCTGACTTTCTATTTACTTTTGCTTGAGGGGGTCGATACGGTCACGGCGGGAAAGAGGGTTGGCTTTAGTGGTGGTGATGACGTTGCCAAGACTATGCTCGCAAGAACGTTCTCAAAAGAGGCAAAGAATGCCCTCCGACAAATACGCGGCTGAAATCCTTTGCCTGAAACTATCCCTTCAGGAGACGGCTCAGAGTAGACGGATTTCTGTGCGGGCCGATGATGGCGAGGTTGAGTTTCTCGGTCTTGAGGATGTCGCGGGCGACGCGCTCTATGTCGGCCGCAGTGACGGTGTCGATACCTTTTAATA
>C687J35174_10002961_pt1 | contig 23679 bp, 24 predicted proteins | sample RifCSPhighO2_01_FD_35174 | JGI IMG/M metagenome (IMG submission 35174) | reverse complement strand
CCCTTTGGATTCTGGGCGAAATTCAGGCGGAAACCATTGGGACGCGCTTCGCGCGTCCCGCATGTTGGCTTCAAAAAAGCCGTTGAGTTTGTTGTTGGTGTCCCTAGCAGGAATCGAACCTGCATCTCAACCTTAGAAGGGTCGTGTTTTATCCATTAAACTATGGGGACTTAATAAATACCTCAAGGGATTTAAAATAAAATTTCACTGCAAACCTTTTTCTGGACACTCGTAAACTCGTGCCAAAAAAGCTTTATCCGTTCCAATTTTATTTTAAAGGAGGTATTTTGTCAATTTCCGCGTTTTTTGCCATGAAATTTTTTGTGAATGTTTAATAATTCGCGATCAGTGATGTGCGTGTAAATTTGCGTGGTGGTAATAGAGGAATGTCCAAGCATTGCCTGGACACTGCGAATATCAGCGCCATTTTGGAGTAAATCAGTGGCATATGAATGGCGAAGAGTGTGCGGTGTGACCGGTTTGGTAATGCCGGCGGCTTTGGCGTATTTTTGGACAATGCGTTGGACGGAACGCGGAGTTAATGGCTCTTCCATTAATTCCATTTTTTTATCCTTCTGTGTCATCTGCATTCCGCGGCCAGTGCGCTTGTCATGCGAAACAAAAAGATATGGATTCAGATCAGTGCGTATCGTCAAGTATTTTTTTAGCCAATATTTAGCTTGTTCGGACAAAAAAACCACGCGGGATTTGCGGCCTTTTCCCAGCACGGTAAATTCTTCTTTTTGCAAGTTGACTGAATCACGTTTCAAATTGGTCATTTCTGAAACACGCAGGCCAGTGGAAAATAACATTTCCAAAAGAGCTTTGTCGCGGTATTTGATTTTGGTGGCGTTATTTTTTTTGGGATCTTCTTCTATTTCTCGTGTTTTTTGTTGCAGTGGCGCTTCCAAAATGCGATTTAAATCATTGGCATCTAAAAAAATTACTTCTCGATCCGGCATTTTCATAAGTTCAATTTTGGCTGCAGGCAGAGTGGTAATATCGCGCTTGGATAAGTATTTTAAAAATGAACGAATAGCAATCAAATGATAATTTTGGGTATTTTTTTTGAGCGGATCGCCGTGCACGTCAATTAAACGATTAAGCCATAAGCGATAATCGCGAATTTTTTCCGCAGTCACGTCTTCGGGTTTTTTGTCGCCGAGCCACTCAATAAAACGACCTAAATAAAATTCGTAGTTGCGAATGGTTAGTAGACTGCGATTTTTTTCAATTTCCAAGTGTTCCAAAAATTCACGCAAAAGTTTTGAAAGATTACTCATACGTTTATATTGTACGACACGGGCGAGAGAAAGGCAAATGGTGGAATGACTTCAAATATAAATCTCATTTTTATGGTATACTATAAACATATGTCAACCTACACCAAAAAATTTCTCGAACGACTTTACTTTAACCTTCCACCATTAGTTCCGACAGTTGTCCAAACAGCTATGGAAAAAACCATGGAAGAAATAGCGTCTGAGCCGGCCAGTATTCAATATCTGGAAGATTTAATTATTGCTTTCAGCAAAAAGGTTTGGCCGTACAACCAAGCTTTTGAAGAGTTGACAGCCAAATACAACAAACAAATGGGAGAAAAATTGCTTTTGCAAAAGGCGTCTTATGGTTTGCGAAGAGCCGTTGTTCATTATCACCAAACTGGCGGTAGTTGGGATGCGCTATATACCGGCGCAGTCGCCATTTTGTTTACTTTGGAAGAACGAGTAGAACTGCACCAAATTTTAGTTGACATTAATTGTGATGTACGGGCATTTGCGCGGCAAGCCGCGTTAACCGTGGATCGTGCTCGTTATGAAGAACGCATAGATTATTATGCCGAGCGTTTGCAGACGATTGAAAATGAATTGGGACGTTTGCGCGTTTTGGCTAATTCGGAAATGAGTGAATTTTTGGCTCGTGAAATAAATCAACAAGTTCGCGCTTTTGAATTGGGAATTGCGGCCATTGGTCCAAAAGTGGATTATAGCGCGGTCTGCAATGCGCATGAACATTTTGTGGGTCGGATACAGGAATTTAAAACACGCGTTTTTTGATTTTGTTCGCAGTCAATAAACCAGTCTGCGCCCCAAAATGTCCGACAACACTGGCAGAATTAATCGCGCCCCATTTAAGAGCTTGCTCGAGCGAGTTATTTTTTATTAATGCCCCCAAAACACCAGTTGCGAAAGCATCGCCGGCTCCGGTTTTGGAAACGACTTTGGCCGGTAATGCCGGTTCAAAGAAAAATTTTTGACCATCAGTCGCATACGCTCCGCGTTCACCATCGGTAATAACGACAATTTTTGGACCCAAAGCTTGTAATTTTTGCAGTAGTTTTTTAATGTCATTGTTTTTGCCCACAATTCGTTCGGCTTCTTCGCGATTAACAATTAAAAAATAAATTTGTGGCAGGATTTTTTTAAAATATTCCAATCCGGCGCGGAGTTGGTATGATCCGGGATTGCAGGCTAGTTTTGTCTGCGGATTTTTTTTACAGTATTTAATAATTTCGTCTTGGATAGTTTCAAATGTTTGTCCAAGTGAACTGTAATAGATCCAATCACACGACGCAATCAGTCGAGGTTTGTGATACATATGCGGCGGATGATAGGCCAAAATCGTTCGTTCGCCCCGATACGTCAAAATAACTGAATAACGGCTGCTAGTTTTTTTAATTTTTTTAATAAAATCACCACTTACTTTGGCTTTAAGTAGAGTCTCCTGAATAGTGGAGCCGTTACTATCATCACCTAATTCAGTGGCGATCGCCACTTTCAAGCCAAGTTTTGCGAGTCCAATCGCCACATTGGCCGCATTCCCGCCAATTGATTGTGCTGATTCGTTGATAGGAATTTTTTCCGCGTAATTAAAACACAACTGACAATTTTTTTTGTTAATATCACAGGTTACCGTGGCCTCGTGGATATTTAAAAACGTGTCCAGAGTGGCATCGCCGACCGTAATTACGGAAAAATGTTTGGACATAATATTTGATAACAATAAATCTAACCCAGTTTTTTATACCGTTCCAAATCCTCCGGACTGTGTTTGTGCAGTCCAAAATAAATTTCTAAAAATTCAATGAGCGAGCCAATGGCAATGCCGGCCATGGCCAGAGTAAAAATCAAGTTACGAATGTATAACGCGTAAACGATTAAACAACACGCGCCCAAAAGCAAAACCAAATCTTGCCGACGCTCCACTTCCAAGAAAATGCCATAAGTTAAAAAAACAATCCCGGCGCCGGCAACTACGTAGACAAGAGTTTCCGGCAATGAAGAAACTGGCAAGTAGGGGAGAATTTTTTCAAGTAGCATATTAAAAATTAGGTTAATTAAAATTTTTGAGTATTAGTATTTGGCTGGCGGTGACTCAACTTTCTGATTGGCTGGGTATATACAAAAATTAATTTTTTTATTTTTAAAAAAGATTGGTGGTTAAGGCTCGTCAAATGCCAGCCAAATACTAATACTCAAAAATTTTAGCTAATTTAAGTATATCACTGATTTCTTTTAAGTAAAAACAAGTGATTGTTAGGATTCCAGCCAGGCACGATTTTCTGAATTATTACCGAATAGTCGGCTAATGGCGAGGCGCTAACGACATATTCGGCGCTATTATTGGTCATTAAAAATTTTATCCACCACGGCGAATTATTTGACCCTCGTTTAAGGCCTATTTTTTGCGCTTCCCAGTATCCCAGCCAGCCAGTCCATTCATAGCCGCCATCAACACCGGTATATTGCGGCATAGTTTGACTTAGATTGATAGCTGTTTGGTTTAATTCCGCGCGGCTTTGGTTCCAATTAAGATAAAAGTATGTTTGCGAAATGCTGAATATTGCCAACGCGCCAATTATAAAAAATAAAAGCCAATTTAATTTGATATTTTTTAATTGATCAGCCAGTATAATTATTATGATTAAAAGAAGTGGTAAAAAATACCGATCAAAACTGGATAAAAATAAAATTGGCAAGAGAAATAAAACGCACAGTAGACAAAGCCATCTATTGACTCGGCTGATTTTTATTTGCCATAGGATAAAAACGAGCAATCCAGCTCCCAAACCGGAAAATAAAGAAATTATCAACCAGATTGATTTTGAAAATAACGCAATAAAATTTCCCTGTAAGACATCGGCCATTGGTCCAAGTCCAAAATGGTTAATCATGTTTGGCACATAAGGGAACAATTCATGACGCGAGAAAAATAAAATTATAGGTATCAATAAGCCAAGTACTGCGGCCAGCAGATATTTTTTATCACGCCAATTATTTTTTAATACTGAAATCGTGAGCGGTAAAGTAAAGAGCCCCAGATATAGAATGGTGTACCAAAACCACAGAAACGCATGTTCAGCAAGCGCTCGTTTTCCGAGAATACTGTGGAGTGTGCTGCCGTTGGGCAAAAATTGATTTTGGTAAAGAAACCAGTAGATAATCATGCCAATGAGAGCAGGGATACTCAAAACTATGATATTTTTTATGTTTCGGAGTTGGGAATCAAACAGTGCATACAGGCCAAAAGCGACTAATATAAAAATATTGGTTTGACGCGTATAAAATCCAATTACGGTCGCGAGTGAGCCTAATAAAAGAAAACGCCAGTCATTTTTTTCTTGTCCTGCAGTGAAGCAGACAATTGCCAGCAAAAGCAATAACAGCGCGGGAACGTCGGTCATGAATGTAAATGACAAATTGTAAACGATTGGATTTAGCCAAATAACGAGTGCGGCTAATAATGACAACGCGGGATTATTGGTTTTTTTACGGATGAATAAAAAAATTCCTATCGTGAGCAAAAAAGTTAAGAAGATAGTGGAAATTCGCAGTAATGAAAAAGAAAAACCGAATAATTTAACCAAAATTGTCCCATAAACAATGGGGAAAAAAAGTAAGGGGCCGGTGTATTGATTCATGCGGAATGTGCCTGTGTCTATCCAGTGTTTGATTATTTCGGTATGCACCCAATCATCGTTTAAAGGGAATTCGCCGAATGGTGAAATTAAAAGGAATTGGACTAAAAAAATACCAAGTAAAATTAGTATATATTTGTGTTTTGAGTTGAGAGTAGTGTTTTTAATACATTAGGGAAATTAAAATAAAAATTCACTGCGTATCTTTTTCTGAGATCCGCCCGACCGGGACGGACTCAAAAAAGCTACATCCGTTCCATTTTTATTTTAATGAACGCACTTTATTTTTCCCAGCGATTGATATATTCAATGGCCGCGAGCGCGGCAGTGGCGCCTTGGCCAGCAGCAATGGAAATTTGTTTATAGGGAATATTAGTGACATCGCCGGCCGCGAAAATTCCCGGCACGTTGGTTTCGCATTTTTGTGAAACGAGAATTTCTTTGACGGTGTTTTTTGTTATATTGGAGACAAAATCAGTGTTGGGAATCATGCCAATGTGAACCATTACGCCATCAACGACAATTTCTTGCGCTGATCCATTGGCATTAAGATAGCCAAGTCCGGTGACAAAATCCGCGCCACTAATTTTTTGCGCACTTGCGCTGTATATAATTTCAACATTAGGCAATTGTTTCAATTTATCAATTAAAATATTTTCGCCTTTGGGAAAACCGCCATTAGTTTCTTTGGTGTCGGCGAATTTACTTAACACATAAACTTTTTTAGCAATACCCGCCATCATTAAGGCCGATTCCAAAGCCGAATTTCCCGAACCAACAGTGGCCGTGATTTTATTTTTGTATAATGGGCCATCGCACACGGTGCAATATGTTACGCCTTTGCCACGCAACGTGTCCTCGCCTGGGATACCGAGTGTACGAGGATGAATTCCACTGCCAATAATTACTGCTTTGGCAGTAAAATTTTCGATTTTGTCATTGTCATCGGCTGTTGCGACTATATGATAGTTGTCCTCCTGTGTAATACCGGTAACAGCCAATCCATTTTTGATATTAGTTTGGTATGACAAAGCGTGCTTATGAAAATCCTGGGCTAATTGTATCCCAGTCGTATGAATTTGTCCTGGCCAATTATCAACATCTCCCGATAAAGCGACTTCGCCACCAATATCTTTGGTAATGATGATAAAATTAAGATTGCGTCGCGCTGCGTAGACTGCGGCGGTGCATCCGGCGGCTGAGGCGCCGATGATTATTAGGTCGAACATATTTTAATAATTTTTTGGATTGTCTTTATATTTTCAATCGGAGTTTTTTCATTGCCAAAAATCGCACTTCCCGGACAAACAGCGTCAATACCGGTTTTGATAATTTCCGGTAAAGTCTTTTCATTCACGCCGCCATCCCATTCAATCCACATTTTTGGATGCAGGATTTTAAATTCTGTCACTTTTTGCAAAACTTCGGGCAAAAATTCTCCGCCTTGTTTGCCGGGATGCACTCCCATAAACATAACGGCTTGAACTCTTGCGAGGAATGGCTCAACATTTGCATTTGGTGTTTTTGGATTCAAAACCAATCCGGCTTGCCAGCCATGACTATGAATTATTTTTATAACTTCGTCAATATCCGCGCCACAATCAACATGGACAAAAACTCGCTTTACTTGCGGAATGGTTGACCAATCGCTTAGATATTCACCGGGATTTTTGACCATCAAATGCAATTCGCAGTCGATGGTCAGATATTTGTCAGCCAATTCCGAAGTGGCGGCAGTAACATTTGGAACAAATTTACCATCGGCAATATCAATCTGAACTATGTTGACGGCGGTACCAATTCCCATTAGATTTTTTTTGAATTGTTCTTCGGTGGTAGCCAAAATTGACGGAATAATTTCCATAATTACTTTTTTACTTCTTGGCTTCGTAATCCGCTTCTTTTTGTAATCGTCGAATATGTCGTTCAGCTCCGCTGAAATCAGTGGCTAGCCAGCGTTTGACCATGGCCATGGCGTGTTCGTCAGTGCTTAAATGACTGGCCAGGCACATAATATTTGTATTGTCATCAAGCATCATAGATTCTGCGACTGCCAGATTGTAACAGAGTCCGGCCCGTGCGCCGCGTACTTTGTTGGCGGCGATAGTGACTCCAATTCCATTTTTGCAGATTGCAATCCCACGCGCGTTTTTGGCCACTACTCGATTGGCCAGCGGAAATACATAATCAGGATAATCGTCATCGTCCATATGTTTGTCCGGACCCATATCAGTGACTGGTCGCTTTAATTCATTTTCCAAATATCGAATTAGGCGTTTTTTTAATTGGAAACCGCCGTGATCCGAAGTAATGTATAGAGGGCCATTGTACATATTCTATTATTTATAGATAAAGGGATTATAACACGGGGATTTTTAGTGGACAATATCATTGACACATGGAGTATTTTTTGATGTAATTAGACATGTGGTGAGTTGCCACAAAGCAGATCTAAAAGGAGAACCATTGGAAATTCACGTTGAAACTGAAATTCAGAAGATCCGTGCTCTTAGAGAGTGCGTTAAACATCTCACTGATGAAACCAAAGATGCCCTGCATCCGCGCGGCGCGTCTCGCTATCCGGTTTATTTCTTGAAACTCTCTGATATCGGTATGTTCATCCAATCAATGAATTTGGGCAAAGAAGCTGAATTCATTGATCCGGATTGTGATTGCCGATTCTGCCAAACCCAGCCGCTCATCACCCTCAAATAGCCGACTATCCTCCCTGTCGGCATCTCCCCGTTGCCGCTGTTGGTGATTTTTATTTTTTATGCCTTATAACGCCAATCAACACGAACAAGAAATTTTGCAGTTTTGGAGTGAGGACAAAACATTTGAAAAATCCATTGCCCAGCGTCCGGAAAATAAGCCGTACGTATTTTATGATGGTCCGCCGTTTGCCACGGGTTTGCCGCATTATGGGCATATTTTGAGTTCAGTGATAAAAGATGTTATCCCGCGCTATTGGACCATGAAAGGGTATCGAGTGCGTCGGCGTTGGGGCTGGGATTGTCATGGATTACCGATCGAAAGTCTCATCGAAAAAGAGTTACAAATTTCCGGTAAAAAACAAATTGAAGCCATGGGTGTGGGCATATTTAATGAAGCCTGTAAGTCCAAGGTTTTGTTGTACACCAAAGAATGGAAAAAAATGGTTGATCGCGAAGGCCGTTGGGTGGAGTTTGACAATGCCTACAAAACTATGGATGCCACGTATATGGAATCCGTGTGGTGGTCGCTCAAAACGATTTGGGATAAGGGTTTAATTTACGAAGGTCGCAAAGTACTCATGTATTGTCCGCGCTGTGAAACGCCGGTTTCCAAAGCCGAGATTGCTATGGATAATAGTTACAAAGACGTTACTGAAGAAACTGTTACGGTTAAATTTAAAATTAAAAATAATGATCAAGCCAAAACATTGGGATTGTCGGAAAATACTTTTGTTCTCGCTTGGACAACAACGCCATGGACATTGCCGGGGAATGTGGCGTTGGCAGTGGGGAATGATATTGAATATGCTTTGGTAAAATGTAATGACGAATATTCTGTCGTAGCCAAAAATCTAATTGAAAAATTATTTGGCGGAAAAAATTTTTCAATTGAAAAAGAAATTAAAGGCACAGAATTGATTGGTCTTGAATACGAACCATTGTTTGATATGCCCGCAATGCTCGCGACGAATAAAAAAGCTTATTATATTACGGCTGGGGATTTTGTGACAACCGAAGAAGGTACCGGTGTTGTGCATACGGCCGTGATTTATGGTGAAGACGACTTTAATCTGGGCTTAAAACTTGATTTGCCTATGGTGCCCATGTTGGACAGTATGGGAATTTTTACTGATGTGGCGTCCGAATTTTTGCGTGGAATTTATTTTAAAAAAGCGGAAAAAGAAATTAAAAATAATCTTGATAATCGTGGGCTTTTATTTAATCGTCAACAATATACACATTCGTATCCACATTGCTGGCGTTGCGACACGCAGTTATTTTACAATGCGATTTCCGCGTGGTTTATTAACATTCAAACAATCAAAGCACGTTTACTGGAATTAAATGAAAAAATAAATTGGCATCCGGATCACCTAAAGCACGGTCGATTTTTGAATATTTTGGAAACTGCGCCGGATTGGAATATCTCGCGCAATCGATATTGGGCTACGCCGTTGCCATTTTGGAAATGCGTTGTCAATGAAACTCATGTTTCCTGTATTGGCAGTTTGGCGGAATTGAAAGAACGCGCGCTTAATTTTTCCGCGGTTTTTAAAACAGAAAATGTCGCTGAACTTGATTTGCACAAACAATACGCGGATCAAATTATTCTTCGTTGCGATCAATGTGTCCATTCGACAGGCTCAGGACAAGACAGTGAAATGAAACGTATTCCCGAAGTAATTGATTGTTGGGTGGAATCCGCTTCCATGCCGTTTGCCGAATTTCATTATCCGTTTGAGAATAAAGATGTTTTTGAGGCGCGTTTTCCGGGACAATTTATCGGCGAGTATATTGCCCAAACACGTGCGTGGTTTTATTATATGCATACGATGGCAGTTCTCTTGTTTGACAATGTGAGTTTTGAGAATGTGGCTTGTACTGGAACAATTTTGAATGAAAAAGGGGAAAAATTATCCAAATCAAAACAGAATTATACTGATCCGTGGATTATTATTGAACAATACGGCATGGATGCCTTGCGGTTTTATCTGATGACGAGCGTAGTTATGGACGCGGATAATTTATATTTTAATGATCGGGAAGTGCGGGATGTGTATAATCGAGTGGTGAATATACTGTGGAATGTGACTGAGTTTTTGGAGCCATACCAAGCTGAACAAAACATCGATATAAAAGCCGTGGATTCAAAATATATTTTGGATCAGTGGATTTTGGCAAAATTATATGTACTAATCCGCGACACGACTCAAGAGATGGATGCGTATAATACGGTCAAAGCCGGTCGAGCGATTCGTGATTTTATTGATGAACTTTCTACGTGGTATTTGCGTCGTTCACGCGATCGGTTTAAATCCGATAATACCGAAGATAGACAGGCGGCAATCGCAACTTTGAATTATGTGTTGCTGACACTTGCTAAAATTATGGCGCCGTTTACGCCATTTATTGCCGAAGAAATTTATTTAAAATTGATTCCTCGACTCGTTCCGATAAAGTCGGAACTTCCTCAAGGTAAACCTCTTGATGAGCATAGTAGTGTTCATTTGGAAATGTGGCCGAAAGTTGATGAGAGTTTGATTGATGAAAAAGTTTTGGCAGAAATGGACGTGGCACGAAAAGTGGTCGAGCTTGGTTTGTCATTGCGCGCCGAAGCCGGAATTAAAGTCCGGCAAGTGTTGGGAAATTTTGTCATGAGTGTTAACTTATCTGATGATCTGCGAACGATTATTGCCGAGGAATTGAATGTTAAGAATGTCAGGATTAGTACGGCAGCAACGAATTATTTAACCAAGATTGATGGCAGTATTAGCGTTGCGCTTGATACGATTATTACTCAAGAGTTGCAAACAGAAGGTTTGGCGCGCGAGATTGTCCGTACTATTAATCAAATGCGCAAAGAACAGGGTTTGTCGATTCACGATAAAGTGGCTGTCCATTTTGCCACTGCAGACAGTATTTTGCTTTCCGTCATAAATAATTTTGGCATGGAAATTTGCCGCAGTGTTTTGGCAAGAGAATTAAAAGCCGATGTATTAGAGGAACCAGATATTGCGGTTGACGGACATTTCATAAAAATTAATTTGGTTTTAATTTGATATGTTCAAACTTTCTTTTTCCGTTACTCCGGCGGATTGTGTTATTTTGCCCATGTTTGAAGAAGCAGATTTGGAGCCTGCCGTAAAATCATTGGATGCGGAACACAATGGTATTATTCAGACTGCATTTGAAACTGAAGATTTTTCTGGTAAAAAAATGCAGATATCTCTTTTATACACTCACAATAAACAATCACCACGGCTTTTGTTGACTGGTTTAGGACCAAAAAAAGAATTGACCGTGCGTCGGTTTAAACAAGTAATTGGTGCGGCGATAATTGCAGCTCAAAGCAAGAAGGCGCAAAAAATTTCCGTTCTGATTCCTAAGGAAGTTATAACCGCGTTTGATCCGACTCGTGCCATTAGCCAAGCAACTGTGGCCGCAACAGTGGCCGCGTATTCATTTGATGAATACAAACAAAAGGATACTCGTGTTAGCGAAGTAACATCAATTACTTTTTTCGGCGCGTTTGAATCCGACGCCAAAAAAATATTGGAGCGCGCTGTGGCAGAAGGAAAAATAATTGGTGAAGCAATTAATTATACGCGTCATTTGGGTAATGTGCCACCAACCATTATGACTCCGGCATATTTGGCGCAATCAGCGATTGATTTGGCTCAAAAGCATCCAAATATAAAAGTAAAAGTTTTATCGCGGCCGGAAATGAAAAAATTAGGCATGGGTTGTTTATTAGGAGTTGCTCAGGGCTCGGCCAAAGAACCGAAATTTATTATTTTGGAATATTTTGGTTTACCCCAAGCAGACTCGAAGAATAATAAAAAAACTAAACCCATAGTTTTGGCCGGCAAAGGAATTACCTATGATTCCGGTGGTCTTTCTATTAAACCCAGCAATTATATGAATGATATGAAGTTTGATATGTTGGGCGCGGCTTCGGTTTTGGGTGTGATTCTGGCGTTGGCGGAATTAAAAATAAAAAAGAATGTAGTTGGTTTATTGCCCAGTTGTGAAAATATGCCGGATGGAGACGCCTATCGTCCCGATGATATTTTAGTGGCCATGGATGGCACTTCGGTTCATATCACGAATACTGATGCGGAAGGTCGGTTAATTTTGGCGGATGCGCTGTGTTATGCGGCTAAATATGAGCCCAAAGAAGTGATTGATTTGGCTACTTTGACCGGTCATTGTCGCGTGGCATTGGGCATGGATCGATCGGGTTTGTTTACCACAGAAGAAAAAATGGCCGAAAAATTGTTGGTTGCTTCCGGTGAAGTCGGAGAACAGTTGTGGCGTTTGCCTTTGGGTGAAGAATTTACGGAAGGAAATAAGAGTGAAGTGGCGGATATTGATAATTCCGGAGTGGGGGATAATCGTTTGGCCGGAGCATCGGTCGCGGCCGCATTTTTACAATATTTTGTAAAATACCCGTGGGCACACATTGATATGTCATGTTGTTATTATACGCCCAAAGGTCGGCCATGGATTCGGGCTGGAGCAAATGGGTTTGGGGTGGAGACGTTGGTGGAATATATTCGGAATTAGTTATGATCGCGTCAATTTCCGGAAAAATAATTGGCACAACAAAAAACGGATTGATTGTGGAAACAGAGTCGGGTTTAGGGTATGAAGTTCAGGTAACACCGACTGATAAAATGAGTGGTTCGACTTCGCTCACCACAAGTAGCACGGTAGTACGATTTTTTACCTATTTAAAAATCAGTGAACAAGCGCATGATTTGTATGGATTTTCTACAATGGAAGCGAGGGAATTTTTTAATTTGCTTTTGACAGTCAGTGGAATTGGTCCCAAAACCGCGCTGAATATTTTGTCTTTAGGCTCAATTGATGTGATTCAAGCCGCGATTGCGCGCGGAGACGTAACTTATTTAACGGCTGTGCAAGGCATGGGCAAGAAAACCGCGGAGCGCGTGGTGGTGGAATTAAAATCAAAATTAAAAAGCCAGAGTTTGGCGATCGATAGTTCGGTTAGTAGCGGAGTTTTGGGGGATGTTGTCGATGGTCTTATAACCATGGGATATTCTTCACAAGAAGCGCGCGAAGTCGTGCAAAGTTTGCAAAGTGAAGGAAAAACAAGTGAAGTGTTATTGCGTGAGGCATTGCAGATGTTGGCGAGATAAATGAATGTAAACCTTGGCGGAGAGGGAGAGATTCGAACTCTCGATCCCGATTGTATCGGGATGCCACTTTTCGAAAGTGGTGCCTTCAACCACTCGAGCCACCTCTCCAGTATGCCGTGTCATTAACCAAAAAATTTGGTATAATCTGTCCAGAGATTATACCATATGAACAACAAAATCAAGTCTATTCTCGCCGTCGCGTTGTTTGCTACCTATCCGACACTGTCAAAGTTTGTACTTGAGCGCAACAGTCCGGCCGTCGTGTCATTTTTAACGGAAATTTTGACTGGTGCTTTACTTTTATTTTCCTTTGGTTTCTTGCCGGAAATAAAAAAATTTCTTCATTTGCGCGAACGCAAAGCCCTCTGGATTTTAATTTCCATGGGACTTTTGGCCGGAACAATCGGGCCAGTGGCCATGCAAATGGGTTTCGCGCATTCGAGCGTGCTAAACGGCGTGCTGTTAATATCATTACAATCACCGTTTGTCATCATTTTGTCCCATTTTTTTCTGAAAGAAAAAATTCGCACCAATCATATTGTGGGTATAGTAGCCATTATGATCGGACTGATCGCGTACAACACGAATTTATTTTCCGTCACGCCACATTTTTCGGTTTACGATGGTTATTTTTTGCTCGCGGCCGTCGCTTATTCCGTCGCCAACATAATTTATAAGAAAAAAATTAGCCATGTACCACATGAATTGGCTTTATTGGTTCGTAATTTGTTCGGCGGCTTGATAATTTTTGGCGCCATTACATTGTTTTCGGTGGAATCAAGTGTGCGCGTTTCATTTGACGCGCAATCGCTCATTGCTATTGGATTAATTGTCCTCATTCCCATTTTAGCCGCGCAATCGTTGTGGTATTCGGCGTTGGAAAAAATCAAATCCACTGAAGCCGCTTTTTTTGACGCGCTATATCCAATGTTTGCCGTTTCGATCGCTTTTTTTGCGCGTGGAGAATCAATGACATCTGAACAAATCGTGGGTGGCGCCATTATGATGTTCGGTATTTTGTTTTCCCAAATTCACTGGCATGGACATCCGACTGCGTGGCATGAAATCCGATTGCAACATTTTAAACAACACTAGCTGTGTCGTGACGTTTCTTAGTGTGATGACGGACAATCCAAATGATAATGACGAGCACAAACAAGACGGTGCCGATTTTGTCGCCATAACTTATAATTCCCGCGGCGCGTTCCCAATTATTTTTTAAGGTAAACCCCAGATAAATTAAAAACGTGTTCCAGATGATTGATCCTAAAGCAGAATAGAAAAAGAATGGTGCTAGAGGCATGCGCGACAGACCGGCCGGAAGCGCCACATAACTGCGGACAATCGGGACAAATTTACTTAAAAAAATCGCTTTACGGCCGTGATTAACAAAAAATTTTTCGGCCTTGACAATATCTTCGGGCTTAACCAAAACCCAATGGCCCCATCGGGCAATGAGCGGCCGACCACCGTATCGTCCCAAGGCATATAAGGCATACGCGCCAATTAAACTGCCAATCGTAGTGGCCACGAGTACGCCAAACCAAGAAAAACGGCCGTCGCTAATTAAAAAACCGGCAAACGGTACAATTAATTCGCTGGGGATAGGTGCAATGATTGCTTCGAGCGCCATTAAAATTCCTAAGCCCAAATAGCCGACGCGTTCAATAAAATTCGTAATGAAAATAGAGAGAGAGGCGAGCATAAGAATTATATTTATATAAGATTTTTTTTGTTATCTGAGAATTCATTATAAGCCAAAGCGATCATAAACCAAAATACTAATGCCAAATCATTTTTAATATACGGTGAATCAACCAAACCCATCGTTATAATTACTGTCATGGCAATTAAAATATATCGACTTTGTTCCGCGCGTAAACCAGTCACAAAAAACCATCCCAAAATACCTACAAAACCTACTAATCCAACCAATCCCGTATTCACCCATATGGTCAAAAAAATATTATGTGGGTGATGAAAAACTTCAATGGTTTTGTCACGGCGAAACGGCACGATTTCCGTTGAATACGCGGCCATACCAGTGCCACGTAGGGGATGAATTTTTAAATATGAAATTGTTTCTGACCAAATATCGCGACGCAGTTGTCCGGAACGATCACGCGCTAAAATTTCTTGCTTTATGGAGTTGGAATTAGGAGTAAAAATAATTCCCAAAATAATAACCACCACACCCACGGCTGATGCCAATCTCGTTTTTTTGTTTAATAAAAGATACAGACCCAAGCCACCCAACAGTCCAATGATCGCGCCGGTTGATTTGGCAAAAACAATTGCAAATGGGGCAGCTACAATATACGCGCCGGCGAACGCCACAATTATTATTTTATTTTTTTTATACGCGGAAATTAAAAGATGAATTGCCAGTGGTATCAGCGGTGCCAAAAATAACGCAACGCCATTGGGAAAGCCATACCACGCCGTAACCCGATAGGTATCGCGATTAGCCCAAAAACTATGTGGTACAAGCCAGCCGGTAAAGTGTTGGTAAATGGCGAGAAGTGCGGTGACGAGGCCACATAAAATTAATCCGAGCAGAATTTTATTTTTTTGTTCTTTGTTTTTTATAGTGGTTATGACCAAATAAGATATTAAAATCGGTTCCAAATAAAACGCGCGCCATTCTCCGAGTGCCGCACGAACATCAATCGCCAAAAAAACATTTATCGTCGCGCCAATTAAAAATAAACTGATGGCCACGGCCAGCGCCGGCCATTTTTTGATGCAATTAATTTTTTCCGCGATCGCTCCCCGCCAGCCAATCGCTTTAATTTTTTGAATCAGCCACACCGCACATAAAATCCAAATCATTATCTCCAAAAAAGTAGTCGGAAGCGGCCCGAGCTGAAACCGGATCAAATAAGTGGGCAGCAGCGCAAAAAAAATCGCCAGACCGACCGGTAAATTACGCCAGGCAATAACAGCAAATACCACCAGGCTAAGAATTATTAACAGAGTGCCCATAGTTGTATAAAAAAATTTAACTCCGCCGCATCAATTCCCCCAAGACTGCCCGCGGCACAGCCTTTGTCGCGATTAGCACTCCGACATATATAACCACTGCAATTGGAATGAGAATAAAAATATTGAGTTGAGGAAAGACAAAAATTGGGGCAAGCATCACCGCGCCCGCGCCAATAATTTTGGCAAAACGACCGAGAGATAATCGGCAGTCAATGCGTTCGCTGATTACCCAAGCGAGAAGAATACCGGCGTACAATTCCGAAAAAATCGTCAATAAGGCCGCACCATACCAACCAAAACGTGGAATAGCATACCAATACCCGACAAACGTAATAATCGCGTCGGAAATGTAAATCCACATTGTGGCTTTTTGCTGACCAATCGCGACCGCAGTGTGACCGAAGACTGCCCCCACATACACGCCAAAAACTGCTAAGGACAAAAACCGCAACATTATGCCTGCCGAAGCGAATTCCGGTCCGGCAACAGTCAACATAATGCGGTCAGCCAACGCAAATGTCCCTAAAGTAATCGGAATCGCGATCATCATCATGGCGTCAAAACTATTTTGATAACGTTCTTTAAATTCCATGATATTCTTGCGCGCAAAACTGGCGGCCAAAAGCGGTAATAAAATTCCCATCATCAACATGGCAATTTGCGCCAAAATATCAATCACGCGATAGGCCGCGCCGTACAATCCCACTTCAGTTTGGGTACGGAATAATGACAATAGAATCGTATCACCCTTTAAATACACCACATTAAAAACAATGGAAATCGCGATTGGCCACATGGTTTTGGCAATTGATTTCCAGATTGCTTTATCATAGGTCATTGTTGGTTTTGTGCGTCGCGCAGTTGCCAACCACAAACTGGCAGTATACGCGATACTGGACAGTGAAATCAGAATCATTAATGTTAAAAAATTCGCATGATGATAATAACCCAAACCAAGTCCCACCACTAAAATAATTCGTCCGATTAATTCACCGATCACCGGGATATGCATGGCGAGCGTTTGTTGGTAATAGCCGGTAAATATTTGATTCATGGCAATGGCCAAAAATGAAATTGACAATAACGCGATCGCGATTTTAATTTCAATCGGATAGGGGAATAAGAACGCGACAAATGGCGTGAGTCCAAAAAAAATAAAAGCAGTTGCGAATCTGAATCCGAGTAAATTTTGCAATAATTTAGTTTCATCATGTTGGCCACTGGCCAACAATTGTGCGGTCACAGGAATCAAACCAAAATCAATTAAAATACCGGCAAATTGTAAAAATGTAATCGCCGTGGTGTACCAGCCGAATTTTTCCGCGCCCAGATATCTGGTCAAAATTCCAATTGCCACCAAACCCAACAACGTGGAAACAATTTTTCCCGCAATTTGCACGGCGCCGTTAAACGCAATTTTTTTGAAAAGTGACATAGTGTCTCTATTTAACCCTATTTTGGGTTTTTTTTCAATCTTTTTAAAAACATTCTTTTGTTGTATACTTACCATTATCTATGCTCCTAAAAAACCATAAAAAATTATCCATTTTTTTTCTATTTTTCGTTTCTTCTTTTTTTTCATCACCATCAATGGTTTTGGCCGTGCCAATCGTCAAATCATCTATTCCAATTGTAATAGTTAAAGATTCAAATTACTCCGCTAAATTTATCAGTCAAAATGATACTGATCCGATTGAAATTTCCGTGGGAGAGAGCAAAACAGTTACTTTCACATTTAAAAATACCGGAAAAACAACGTGGGATAGTAGCGGCCAGCGTTTTATTTCCGCCTACACTATGGAACCGCGCAATCGCTCTTCCGTTTTTGCGAACAAAGATTGGATCAGCAGTAAACAAACCACTCGCGTAGTGGGAAAAGTTAAACCGGGAGCAATCGGAATTTTAAATATTACCTTCAATGCTCCGACCAAAGTCGGGGAATATACCGAAAAGTTTTATTTAGCATCAGAAAATAATACTTGGATTAAGGGCGGTTATTTTTTTGTCAAAATAAAAGTGACGGAAAAAAATAATACTACAAATGAAATAAAAAATAATCCGCTCATGGAAAATCCATTGACCGTATCTGAAACTGTCAACCGTATTTTTCTTAATCCCAAACAAATAATCGCTATTGGCGGCGAGCCGATTACGATTAGATTGGGATATCAAAATATTGGTAAAGCAAGTTGGAACAATTACACAATTGAATCGCGTGGGCCGGCCAATATCGCTGATGGAACATGGCAAACACGCACGCAAGTTTTAAAAAAAGATATTGCGGTCAGTCCAAATGATTTTTTACGCGACACTTTTGTTTTACGCGCACCAACCAAAATCGGTATTTATCAAATTTCACTTACCGTAATTTTTAATGGCAACCAAACAGCCACAATATCTATTCCAATTACAGTTACGAACGACGCACCACCTAACTACCAAGAATTTTTTCCCAGCGATGTTACACCGCCTCCGTCCACTGTCTATGATTTTTTGAATGAAGATCCTCGTCTGCCAATTGAGCCGCGCATTCGTGTGGGAGTATGGAAAGATCCAACCAAAAACACCGTACGTTTTATTTCGGCTGATGATGATTATCAAATTTATGGCGGCGCGGAGTGGTTGGGTGTATTGGCCAGAAGTACGCCGGCAACGCTCACGTTTAATAATGGAATTTATACGATAAATTCTGATTTATTTTCTACTTCATCTAATCAATATCTTCGTTTAGTGCCAAGTTCAACTGAACACGCGATTTTTACCTTAACTAATTTTGATCGTCCATATTCCGGACGGCCAGGTCGCAACTTTAATCGTTATCGCGGAGTTTTGGAATTACGTCAAGCGCAAGATCAAAATAATTCCTTGTATGCTATCAATGAATTAACTTTTGAGGATTATATGTCCGGGATTGGAGAAAATTCCAATACCGCGCCGATTGAATACTTGAAAGCGCAAACAGTGGCGCAACGGACGTATGCGTATTACACGCAACAAAATACCAACAAACATGACTCGCGTAATTTTGACGTGGTGGCGCATACGGGCGATCAGCTATATTTGGGTGTGGAAAATGAATCGGCTATGCCGCGCTTTTTGGACGCGGTTACGGCCACGCGCGGATTGATGGTAACGTATAATAACGATGTCGTAGTTACGCCCTATTTTGGCAATACTGACGGCCGCACGCGCAGTTGGGCCGAAGTTTGGGGCGGGAATAAACCTTGGCTTGTGTCTGTGCCAGCCACTTACGATGCGCGTGATGGCAAAAAATTGTTTGGTCATGGTGTAGGAATGAGCCAGCGTGACGCGGCTTATCGCGCCGAGGAAGAAGGGCTTGATTGGGTACAATTAATCAAGTATTATTATAGTGGAGTGGAATTGCATAAGATTTATTAATTCATTTTAATTTTATGAACGCGCAATTACAAAACGCTTTACGCGAATTAAAGGCTTTAAAAGCCAGAGGAGTTCCGAGCGGAACTGTTGTGGAAAAAGCAAAGAATAAAACTTCATGGAATGGAGATTTGGCTGATGGCGGGACATGGAAATTAATTAAGCATGGAGAAGATAGTTATACGACTAATACGCGACAAAATTAATTGAGAAATAAAAATCCCTAACGTTTAGTTTCGTCGGGGATTTTTTGTTGAATTTTTGTCGTAGAGTTTAGCTCCTTCCCAGCAGAGTTCAAAGATGGATCGCTGTGTATCGGCGATTTCTTTATTTTTAATAATCACGCCCATCTGGTCTTTGTGCGAAATAATAAAAATCTTATCTTCGTAAATATTAATTTCATTGGTCATGGGAAATTTTTCTTTGGGCACAATTAATAATTCACGGCGTTCTGTCTGGCCATGAGTTTTGAATCGCGTGGCTAAATCACTGTCTGTGCAGATGGCGTAGTTAAAAATATTTTTTTCATTTTTTTTGCGAATGTAGGTGGGGTAATAATCTTTGAGTGAACTCCAAATCGTATCAATATTTGCCCATGTATAGATGGTTTTATTCGGCACCACAAGTGTGTCTTCCATAATGGCGACAAGACCATCGTGGCCTTCGTAATATTCAACACGGGGTTTGTTGGTGGAGTCGCTTGAAAAAAGCGCTTTAAGCTCAGGGAGTACGGCCTCGGCTTTTTTGGCGCGTTCAAGTATGGTAGAAATAATGACCGATGGATCAAGAGCGACAAAATACATCAGTTTTTTTTTGGTGTATGAAGCCATGTAACCCTTTTTATGTAAAGCTTTTAGGAGCACGTACGCTGATGGGCGTTTAATTTTTGCCTTATAAGCGATTTCTGAAGCTGGAGCTTCACCAAGTTCCAAGGCAGAAAGATAAATTTTCGCCTCGTTCGTTTCAAAGCCGATATTTTTTAGAATCTGAGAAATTTCAGACATATTTTATACTCTGTTGTAATTTACAACAACAGTATATCAACAATTGCAAGACCTGTCAATAATCTATTTTTTTGCCTTATTTTAAACTAAATACACAATTTTTTAATTTTATTTTTCATTTTTTATAAAACGGCAGTGTTGTAATAATTGACACTAATGTATTTTTTAAGTATAGTGCATTGTTCAGTCAAGAAGATTGAATCTCACCATGTTGGTGAGTCGCTCTTTAGAACCAGGATGGATCTGCCTAACATAAAGGAGACCTAGATGCTTAACAGCGTCCTTGTCAGCACTACCTTCAATCACGTTACCACCGTCATAACGATGGTAACCACTTACATCATGGAGGAGATGCATCCGAAGTCTTACCAGAACCTCTTCCTCTACGCGAGTGATGAGATTTCCGTGAGGGCCTCTAATAGGCTCGCGGGTGCAGGGATCAAGTACGTCGGAGACCTCGCGTCCTTGACGGAAAAGCAGATTCTCAACAAAAAGATGAGGATCGGTCGACGTGTAGTGACGGAGTGTCGGGATCTGCTTGCGGAACTCGGCCTCTCATTCGGATCGCTCCCTCTCGAAGTCTGGCAGCAGATCCGTCCCAAGTAGTAGCCTCCCAGCGGCGCTTCAAATAGCTGGGAATCAACTCTGCGCAAAATTATTTTTGCATAGTGAGAACAAAAAACCAGGCTTTTGGCTTGGTTTTTTGTTTGTTGTAATTTTAATACTATATCTCCGGATGTGCTTTTAAATAAGTGTCGCGTAAAATAATCCCGAGGACACTGAGAACAGGTTCAATGTTTGAGCCCTCTTGATAAACGATTTTTTTGATTGGATTAAAAATCGGGTGTGATACTGATTCCTCCAATACTTTTTTGGCCATCTCTTGAACATCGTAGCCCGTGATGGGATTATTTTTTTCCAAAAGCACCAAGAAAAATTCTTTGTTGGTTTCAATAAAGTTGTATCCATCAAAGCGTTTAGCCAATGATTCTCCGACTTCAGTGAGTTTTAACGGAGACCCCGGGCTTAAAACTGGTGGTTGGTTTAATGAGAACCCATTCTTTGTAAGAACAGTTTGGATTTCAGTAACCGCTGATTCTAATCGGCCAGTTCTATGTTTAATTTGGTTTACGTCTGCTTTAACTTCTTTAAGGTAGCTTTCAATGTGATCAATTTTCGTTTCAACCCGAGATAGGCGATCTATGATCACCACTTTAAATTCGCCGAGGGCAATGTCGCCCATTTTTTTAAGTACGGCAGTTAACATATTATTTCTCTTAATAATTTTATTTGTNAATAAATCAAGCGTTGTTTACAATTCAATTGGATAAAAGTATTCAGTAAGTTGTTCAAGCGGAGTCTTACCATTCAGTCCTTGGTGGGGTTTAACCGTGTTGTACCAGTTNACGAATCGAATCAGCTCAGTCTTACGGTGGATACGACTTTTGAACTGGGTTTTATTGTGCCACTGTTCAANNAGAGTNCGNATNACNCGTTCNGCNTTNCCATTGGTCCAGGGGTGCTTCACCTTGGTGAAACGTTGTTCAATACGGTGTTCTCTGCATAGTCTCATGAATGCGTGGTGGATAGGGTTGCCTTTGTATTCAAGCCCATTATCCGAGTAGATCTGTTCAATAGTGTAGGGACACTCGTCAATCAGTTGTTTTAAGAAGGTTTCGCTTGCGTGCTGGGTCTTATCCGGTAGAATAGCGGCAAAGAGTTCACGGGAATAGTCATCAATGCCCACAAAGAGGTATTCATGATTGTTCCGGGGACTTTCCCCCGCGAGGAGGGGCAGCCGCTTGGTGTCCACATGCACCATCTCTCCCGGATATTCCTTATTGTATCGCTTGGCTTGTTTTTTGAGCTTATCCTCGAGTTCACGCTCAATCTTCGCCAAACGCTTCAATCCGTATTCGAGACACCGAAAGCGCTTGTTGGTGCTTGGGTGAACACTGTAGTCATTGAGCCTGCCTTGGCGGAGTATCTTGTACACCGTTGGTGCGGTTACTCCGTAGTGTCTGACTAGATCACAGATTCGTTCACCGCTGTGATACCGTACAAACAGTTCTTTTCTTTGAAACGGGGTCAATCGTGTTCGTTTATGTATTACCATAGTTGGTACAGTTAGAAGTATGATTATTTTACTTCATGACTGTATACAACGCTAGTTTAATTTACATGTTATTTTGTTTTTTGATTGTTGTTACAATAATTACTGCGTCATTTGCGTATGGCGCCATTTCGGCCGCGCCATGGGTGCCAATGTGGCAACGTGATACTGAACGAGTTTTAAAAATATTAAAAAATTTAATGCAACAGAATTGCATTAATAAAAGTCATGTTTACGAATTAGGTTGTGGTGATGCGCGAATGTTGGTGGCATTGTCGCGTGCCGGATTTAGAGGTGTTGGTTTTGAAATTTCAATCTTGCCGTTTATGATTGCAGTCGCCCGAAAATTTTTTAAGCGCGCCAATTATACAGTCAAATATAAAAATTTTTGGTTTGCGTCTTTGTCTCCAGCCGACGCGGTTTTCTTTTTTTTATTACCTCAAATTATGCCGAAATTGCGTGCTAAATTGGAACGCGAATTGTGTCCCGGCGCAATAGTCGTTAGTTATGTCTGGCCAATTCCGGGCTGGAATCCAATTATTGTTGACGAAGTGCCGCGCCAACCAAAGATTTTTGTGTATGAACGATAATGATCGCCGCGCCGCGTTTTTGGGAGCCCAAGTTGACCCACATATTCCGGTGATTGACCTGCATTTGGCAGACGGTTTGGAAGTTGCTTTGAGTCAGCTCGAGTATGAATTGGATAAAGTCAGCCGAACAGATGCTCGCTATTGCCGAGTGATTCATGGAATCGGGAGTGGAGTTCTGGCTGAGACTGTTCATAAATTTTTGACTAAAAATAAACAGATATTGGGGTTTGAAGAAGAAAGTGGAGGGAGTTGTATTGTTCTATTTTAGGGGATAGAGGATAAACTGTTGTACACAGAAGAAGTTTGACAAATTCGCTGAATCAATATATATTTTTTGGTTAATTTAGTTTTTTAGGCTAGATTATTGTTCTTTCCTTTAATCACACATTTTAGGGCTGTGCCCTAGAAAGGATTTCATCGTGAAGCAGATCAATGTTGTCCTCTCCGTTGTTCTTCTCTCCTGCTGTTCTAAGACGGAGACGAACCAAAACCGGCCGGCGGTGCGAGATCCCGCCATGACAACTCGAGTTCCTCCACGCGCGGAACCGCAGAAGCTCCCCATGGAGGTCAAATCTTCACCTTCGACGGAGGAGGTTCCAGGCACGGTTCATCCCTTGAAGACCGGCTTCGAGAAGTTGGTTTGTGGTCGCCGACTGGCGCAACCCAGACGAGAGATCATGAACTGGTCGCTCTCGGGGAGTGTGTCAATACTTTTGTGTAAATGGCTGTGCATAAGCACGGTTTTTTTGTTTACATAAGGTTCAATCGGTCAGGGAATAGAATGATCAACTGAGGCA
>C687J35174_10002959_pt1 | contig 23685 bp, 28 predicted proteins | sample RifCSPhighO2_01_FD_35174 | JGI IMG/M metagenome (IMG submission 35174) | reverse complement strand
CGCGGACATGAAATGTTTGTGCCAACAATACAACCCTGATTTTGTTGTGGCAATATCCCTAAAGTATAGTCTGGAGTGCAACTACCCCATATCCCATTCCCGCATGTTTGATGATAAGTAAATGTAAAGTCTTCTGCCTGCGGGAAGCATGAGCGGCGCTGACCATTTGTGCAGGTGGAAGCAGATGCTGTAGAGGATGGAATTACTACCTGAACAGTATTTGATGTTACTCCCTCCATAATTAGGGTAAGATACCATGTTCCAGTAAGGGGTTGTGTAAAGGTACCATCTAATGTTGTCTGAAGTGTCGCTACTCTTTGCCCATTCTGCGTGCTAAATTGCCAACTCCTTGTACTATCCGAACCCAATATTTCTGTATAGGCCACTCCAGAACATGGTTGGTTTTGACAAGAACTCCATTGAATAGTCTTTCCTTGAAGGTCACTAAACCCATTTACGGTCATAGTTATTGTAACTTGAATGCTTGGAGTTACTGTTGTCGGGTTGATGCTAAGGGAGATTGTTCTTTGGGGAGGCTGGTCACAAATACCATCAATTGGATTTGTATCTGTGCAACAGACAAAGTCATTACCCACGCCCCTTGCACAGGTTGTGCCTTGGCTTTGACAGCCGCTTAAGCAATTTGGTGGCGGAACAGGACTTGCTGTATCGCAAGAGTCATCTCCATCTGCATCAGTGCAACATCCATATATGCCTTCTGCAGTTTGGGCACATTGTTGAGATGCGCTGCAGGCTGGCGAACACAATGGAGCTACAATATTTACGATTATTTCTGGTGATGAAACTGAACCGATTGTCGCTTTGAGTTTCCAAGTTCCTTGAAGACTTAAATCGGTAATAACTGTCTGAAGCTGGGCAGTAACCTCTTGTCCATTTTCTGCAATACTCCAAGCTGGGGAGGTTATTGTTTGCAAAGGTTGCGGCTGCAATATACAATCTACACCATTATTACAAACCGACCAAAGTATCTGCTGTCCTTGGAGATTTCCAAGGCCACTTGCAACAATCCTTACAGTTGCGGTACTCCCTATTATGACTGGCTGCGGTTCAACTACAATGCCTAAACTTGCAGAAGAAGCGGCGGCTGTTGTTTGTTGGGAAATAGTAAGAGGTATCTGGGCATGGAGGGTGCATAAAATTCCTTGAGTTGTTGTCTGCTGCATACACACATATGCATAAAGCACATCTTCCGATGGGAAAGAAGTTGGTGTTGGAACGGTGTAAGCGAAGGTAGCAGTATTTGCAATCAACTGCTGAGGCTGAATCTGACCGCAGTTAGCTGCTAATTCTTCAAAACTTGGGAAGTGGGTTTCTATGTTTAGTTGATTTTGGCATAAGTAGACTCTTGAAGTTGGACCTTGTTGTGAAAGGATAACGGGCAGTGTCAGGAGGGATACAAAAAGTAGTAACAATAGTTTTTCTTTTCTCATGTTATTATCTAGCTGTAAACCCCTCCGTTCTTTGATTAAGACACTGAAAACCAGGTCTTCCTTCAGGATACTCGGGATAACAAGCGTTACAGATGATTACTCCATCTTCTTTTGTCAGACATGCTTCTATGTAGTAAAACCGACTGGGTGACAATGTATTTACATCAATTATAATATCATCTTCCTGGGAAGGTGGAAAACTTACTGATCTTGAAGGAGAGTGTTCTATCTCATTTGTTGATGGGCTCAGTGTCTGAAAGAATCTGAGGTTGCCTGTAGAATATTCAAAATTTGATATTATTGGAAGGTGAAGGTTTCCTTGTTCGTCTATTGTTCCTTGGCCCAACGAAACTGTTTCTCCTGATGGTAGTTGGGTTGACCCTTCTCCGTGGCCACCACCTGTGCCAAGCATATCAGAAGAATCCGGCGGTATATTTCCAGAAATTGCAACTTGCTGCACAACCGGGATTGGTTCAGGAAACTGGTCAGGTCTTGGCGCATACCTTATTCTCAGTATCTCTTCTTTTCCATCATTATTCTCATCAGCTGACCTAACCCCTACAATGTATCCAAAGTCATTAACCTCAACCGGAAGTTCTGGAGTTCCGCCCCTAAGGAGACCTGAAGTCTTTAAACCATTAGGCCTTTTTATCCAGAACCTAGGACCTTCGAGAGTATTTTGCATCAATATTATGTGGGGGATTGTTGCTACTGGATCTATGAAGACAACTTCTGCAACATCAACCCTTTGAAGCGCGGGTTGGCCTTGGATACTTTCTAGAAATTCTTCTAAGGGCAATGTTGTTTGGTCCCCCTGTCTTGGGATTCCCCTAACTATTTTCTGACCAGATCCTATTTCTGTTCCAAACACCACTATGCTTGTTATTCCTGCATCATCAAAGTATCCAACCTGATCAACAGAAGCAAGACCTGGTAGCTCTTCGCCCCTTAACCCAAGTGAGAAAACCCTGTTCCTCCTTATTGCAACAAGAAGTTGGTTTGATGTTTCTCCATCTATTGTTGCGGTAAGCTTCGCGACTGTGTTTTTTGCTAATGGGACAACAAGCCTATTTCCAGAAATACCTGAAGATGCTGTTTCACCTTCAAGAGTGATAGGAAGCGATGCTATTTGACCACTTTCCAAGAACTGCCAAGGTCTTTGCGCATCTGTACCCAATACTTCTTGTGACTGTGCTGCTAGAGCACAATGAATATCTAATGTTGCATCACATACACTCCATGATACTGTTTTTCCATTGAGACCTCCTTGCAAACCCCTTGCTTTTATCTGCAAACCAACTTGCGAGCCAATGTCAGCTATAGATTCGCTTACATATAGTTCAAGAGAAGTTTGCTGTGGCTGCTGCTGAGCCTGGAAAGGAAGATTGCAAAGGGTCACAGAAACTGTTTGTCCTGGACTTACTGTAGTTGACGGAGAAACAATAAAACCTTCTTGCGGACAAGAAGTTGCAGCTTCACTTGGGGGTTGACATGCTTGGGGTCTTAGCACAGCATATATACCCTCAGCGGGTATTGTAAATATAATCTTATTTTCCTGAAAATCCCTTCCTACAATCTGTATATTTGCGTCACTCCATTGCGCTCCATTCCATCTTGCAACTGTAAAAGACTGTTCACAGCTCTGAGAAAAGCCAGATGGATGAGGGATTTCTACTTGAGCTGAGTCACAAGAACCAGCATAACTGGAGATATATTCTGTAGCAAGGTTTGCTGGGCAAGAAGAAGTAGGAACCCCCAATAGATTTGTTCCTGTTGATGCTGAACTAGCGGCAGCATTACTATGGGTGCAAAGTGCCTCTGCCACACGTCGGCATTCTTGGGCATTTTGAGCAAAGACAGAAGACGATATACTGAATAATAAGAAAATAAACAAAAGTGCAGGAACAAGGTATTTTTTCATCTTACAATGTACGGTGCGTGGTTACGAAATTTTCTATCCTTTCCTGAACCCCTCCTTTTTCTATCAATATTGGAAGATAAACCTCTATCTCAGCAAACATGGGGTCTATATCCTGGATGTTTACCACTACTTCTAACTGCTTGCCCTGTGTTACTTGCAAGGGTGCAAGGTTAGCCTTGCTTGACTCAACACAATCCAATATACTAAATTCTTGATTTGTTAGAAGGTAAGATTCCATATTCCTTTTGAAAAATTCCCTGAGTTGCTGATCTTGACCCCCTTTTGGAAACTCTGCAAGAGCTGCAGTGTATAACCTTGCCTGCTGAGCCCCCTTTTCAATACAACTTACGACTTCCTGCTCTACATTTTTCCTTTCAAGTTCAGTTATTGGCTGGGGTTTTTGTGCAATGATAAAGAAAACAACAAGGCTAAGAATAGCAAAAAGAACAATACCTACTACAATTAAGATGGTTACCTGACCTCTTCTTACCATCATTATAAATTTTATTTATGTCATTCCTATATAAAGGTAGCGCTATACTCTTTATAAAGAAAAACTCTTAACGCTTTTTTCCCTCAAATGCACGGAGGATTTCAAGCGGTATTCCAATTATGATTTTGCTGCTTTGGTCTGAACTAATCTCACTTATTGTCTGAAGGGTTCGCAAATGTAATGCCCCTTCTGCTTTTGAGAGCATGCTTGCCGCTTTTACAATATTTTGCGCTGCAATGACTTCTCCTTCGGCTTTGATAATCACACCCCTTCTTTCTCTTTCAGCCTCCGCGCTTCTTGCAAGGACTCTTTGCATATCTTTAGGAAGTTCAATGTGTTTAAGTTCTACTGAAACAACGCTTATGCCCCACGGGTCTGAAGCTTTATCAACAATTTCCCTTATTCTTTTTGAAATGTCATCTCTTTTTGCAAGAAGTTCGTCAAGAGTCACCTCTCCGATTACATCCCTCATTGTGGTTTGCGCAAGCTGCGAGACTGCGAACCTGAAATCCTCTACTTCCAAAATAGCACTTTTTGGTTCTATAACTTTAAAGTACAAGACCGCATTAACCGCTACAGAAACATTGTCTTTTGTAATGGCATCCTGATCTGGAACATCGACAACGACCACTCTTAAATCCATTCTTTCAAAACTGTGAACTATTGGAAAGACAAGACGCCAGCCAGGATCCATTATCCCTCTATATTTTCCAAAGAGAAATCGTACACCCCTCTCATATTGATTAATCTGACGAATGCTGATAATAACAATGAAAAGTGCAATGCCGAAAATCCATATGCCAAATAGAACCATAAGAGAATAAACCTTCCGTGTTATATAAATCTATCTCAAACTTTTGAGGTAATCTTTTTTGTACTTGAAACCATGTTCTCTTGCAAGCACTTTTAGAACCCTATCAAATCCAGAACCATATTGTGCAGCCACCTTTTTCCTCCAGGCAACCTCTTTTTGAAGACCTAACACCTCTGCGGCACTGCGCAAAACTACCTTCCTTTCTTTACCAACCACTTTTAGAGACCCATCAATTTGCATTGCAAATTCAATAAGATCGTCATCTAAGTAGGGGCAAAGCAATTCAAGCCCGAAGTATTCTGCAATTGTTATATCCCTTTGCAAATCTTTCTCATAGAGAGTCTGCAAACCACTCCAACACTCTTCGTTTACTTCTTTGGCATCAACGTGCCTTTTGTAGCCTGCGAAAATTTCTTCTGGTCCTGCTCCTGTAAAAACAGTTCTATAACCCTCTTTTTTTACCTGGTCTAGAATTGCATATGTAACACACCCAACCCCCACATTTGTTGGGTCTTCACTTTTGAGAAGCCGCGCAACTTTTTTGATTATTACTTCGGCCTGACCAACTGAAATAAGGTTTATAGCTAGCGGCCACTTGTTGAGCAAGGCAAGCTTTTTTGCCCACTCCAAATCCTTTGCACCGTGCAATCCAAGGCTAAATAGTTTGAAATGAATGCCTAACTTCTTTGCTAGGAGTGCTAACAAACCACTATCCACACCGCCTGAAAAAGCGATTGCAACCCTACCCCGTCTTCTTTTCTGTACTGCCCCCTCAAGAATTGGAATTAGTGCTTTGAGTATCTTATTTTCATCAAGGTAGGGCTTTCTATTTGCAAGTGTCTTTTGCTTTTCAGAGATATAGCTTTTAAAACCTGGACCTAGAGTCTCTGGAAAAACCATAAAAAAAGAAAAAGAAGGGGATTAATTACCTTTTCTTCAAGAAAAGTGCTTTAATGAAGAAGATTGCAACAACAATAAGGATGATATCCCCTATGATAAAGAGTAGGGTTGTGTTGTTCTCGAAAAAAGAACCAACACTAAAAGTGCCTGCTGCTTTCCCTTCAGGAAGATTTACCGCAATCGTCTTTGATGTAAGCACTTCACTTCCTGACTGGACATTCATTGTAGCACCTTGCCTTCCTGTTGCCGCACCACTGGCTTCAATAAGGAAGAAGAGGGTTGTTGACTGCCCTGGATTAAGAGTCACTGCTTTTTCCGATACTGGCTTTGCCCAATCCTGAATATTTGTAACACTTACTGTATAAGTTGTCTTTATACCCGCCGTACTTGTCAGTTTAACCGGTACAGAAAATGAATTTCCAGAGACAGAGATATCTGCTTCATTAATATCCAATGTCACCGCTCCAGCTCCTGAAATTGAGGTCACACCGACTCCCTGGCCTCCAGTGGTTTGCTGCCTACTACAGACTACATTTAGTCCTTGTGAGCTAATGTATGTCTGACTTGCTGCATCAAAAAAAGCAGTTGCTGTCAGGGTGTATGCCCCAGGGCTTACATCTTCTGGAACCTTGAATGTCATTCTTTTTGTTGCATCATTATCTTTATCTCCAAACTTATCAAGGTCAAATGCTTCTGTCCTTTCCTCTACACCTAAATCACTATTTTCTAATTCAATATAAACATCTTTGGTGTCATCATCACCAATATTGAATACTTTAAGATTTGCCGAGACTAGGTCCCCACACTGGGCCGTAGCTGGAGTAAGGGTAAAACTATCAATAACTACATCTTCGTTTTGCAGATCTAGATTGATGTCAACGTCTTCAAGAACACAAAGATTCTCTTCGTCGTCATCATCAAAGGCAACAATATAAATGGTAAGATCACTTCCACTGAGTCTATCGCTAAGGCTTATCTTTAATTCGCCTGTGAACCTTTCATCTTCTCCATCGTTTATTTCTTCTGTTCCAGGTTTGTCTGAATCAATCTCATCACTACCATCATATAAGAAGAATTCAATACCTGTATCAATATCTCTGTCTGCATTGTTATCAATATCTACTTCAACTTCAATTGTGTCTCCTGGCTTAAAGTCATCTCCTGAATCCGGCTCTCGAATATCAATTGAGAGGTCGTCACCGACAACGCTTGATTTACATAAGCTTGGCACCACATCAATGCGCAGGTTAAATGTGTCATTTGCCGTGCCGCTTGAAGTGGCTGTTACGGTCCCACTTTTGCTACTAATCGGAAAACTCGTCTGGGGAGTTATTGAGAGTGTGATATCTCTTGACGCACCTGCTGCAAGAGTAAAGCTACCTGGATTAAAACTCATATCAATTGTCTTGCCTGTCGTCGAGCTTAAGTCAAGGTTACGACTTAATGTTACTGTGACAGAGCCTGATTCTGTGTTGTTGACCCGAAACGTTCTTGTTGTTGCGTCTCCTTGCTGTGCAGGTACTGTAAGTGAAGTAAGAGCAGCACCTTTTGTTGTAAATATCTCTACTGCTTGGGCTTGTGAAGCCATAGATATCATAAAAAGAGCAAATACTGGTATTACAAACCATTTATTCATTTTTTTAACCCCCTAAAATGTTGTTATTTCTGAGTTGTGACCCTTATATAAACTTTGTGGTTGTTATAGAGGAAAGGCATATAATATACTGCGAGAGCTAAGTTTTATGAGACTTCTTCAGGACATCCTTCTTCGATGGGGCATACTCTTAATACTTTTTTTGGTACCCTCCTCCATTCTCTATTCTATCCTTCTAAAAGGCACCTTTTACGGCCTTTTTCTCTCTTTGGATTCTATTGGATATGCACCAATAAACTTATTTCCATCTATCCGTATTGAGAATGAGCTTTTGACCCTTATTCCAGCGTGTATTGCCCTTTCTGCCTACTACCTTTTCTTTATTTTAAGCCTTACTAGCGGAGGCGCACCTTTTAGGCGACTTTTAGCCCTTATTTTGAGCGGAATTATTTTACTGTTTTTTGGCAATCTTGCAAGACTCGTTTTGCTTGCATACATACTCCTTGAATTTGGAATCCCTTTTTTTGAACAACTTCACCTTCTCATATGGGGGATTGGGTCTACAATCTATGTTGTCATGGTTTGGTTTTTTCTTGCCTGGCACTTTCGTATTAAAAAGATCCCAATATATAGTGACTTTGTTAAGGTTTACCGCTCTTCTTGGCGCAAGATTTCATAGTTGATAGTGGTTTAGTGCTTTATATTTTTGATGAAGGATAAATGATAAAACCAATATTACGGATACAATTATACTTACTGTGTTAAAATTGGTCTGAATAAAAGACATTATAGGTTCTCCAAAAAAGAAAATAAATGATGCAAGTGCAAAAAAGCGTATCCCCCTTCCTATAACTGAGGCAAGAATGAACGTTTTAAGATTCAAATAGAACGTACCTGCGGCGATAGTAAACACTTTGTAGGGAATTGGTGTTAATCCTGCTATGAATATTGTTAGTGAACCATATTTTTCAAAGAGTGCATGCACTTTTTGTACTCTTTCTTTTTTAAAGAACTTTTCAAGAAACATACGTCCTCCGTAGAAGCCAATGGCATATCCAAAGATACCGCCGAGCACACTCCCGACCGTTGTGACTGTTGCAAACCAAAACGCCCTTGATGGATCTGCTAATGCCAAAACAAGAAGCAGGATATCTGGCGGGATTGGAAAGAAAGATGATTCAATGAAGGCCAATAAAAACAGGCCAACCGTTCCTAACGGTAAAAAAGTTTTTTCAGTCCATTCCAGAAGTCTTGCTATCCATTCCATCTACTCCTCCGCCTGAAATGCAAGTATGTCTTCTGTTGTAATTTGTTTTTTCTCTCTGAGCTTTTCTTCGACCAACCTTACTTTCTCTTTTACAATGTTTTTATGTTGCAATTCTTTTTTCTCTTGGCGTTCCTTTTGATACTTTACTTTTTCTTGATTTAAAGTGTGCAACTTGTTTAGCTTTTCTTTGAGAGCCTCATTTGCTTTAACAAACTCCCTTTTTGTCTCTACGAATTTAGCAAAGGCTTCTTCCTGTGTTTTTTTCACATCTGCAAATTCTTTTGAGATATTTATGATGTTCTGATAGTATTCCCATATTTTCTGATTTCCTTTTTGAAGCTGATGGTGATACTGGTCTGCCGCAACTCTTGACTCTGCTAGCTCCTTTTCTTTCCGCCTAACCTCATCAAAAATTTTTGCAACTTCTTCTACCTCTTTAAGCTCCCGGCGTAACTTAACAACTTTTGCTGTGAGTTTCTTTTCCTGCTCGTAGGGTGCACCCTCTGTCTCTATTCTTTCTTCAAGTGCATCTATGAGCTGGAGAATCTTTTTCGGATTTTTTCTTGTTCCTGCCTTTCTTAGAAGATCTGCGGCTACCACCCTTTTTTGTTTTATTGTAAGAATGATTCCTTTTACCTTTTTGTTTCCTTCATCCCTCTTATTCTTTAGTAATGTTTTTTCTGACCTTGACTTACGACTCTCGTCCCTTTCATTTTTTATCTTTTCTAAAAAAGTTTTCTGTTTACTTTTCAGTTCCTCTTTTCTATTAAACCAAATCTCTTTCTGTTTATTTAGAATGTTTACTTTTTCTTTAAGGTCCTTTATCTCTTTACGCAAAACCTGTTCTCTTTCTCTTATTGTACGGATAAGTACAGATTCCATTCTCTAAAGCGTCCCGAACAAATGGTACTCGTTCTAAAAATAGGAAAGGGTTAGCCGAAAAGGCTTCCCAGTCCGGCTGCTGCTTCTTCAGGCTTCTTTTCTTCTTTTGCTGCTTTCTTTTCTTCTCTTGCTTGAGCAGCAGGTGCTTGTGCAACTGGTGGTGATGCGACAGCTGGCGTTGTTGCTGCTTCTTTAATTGCTTCTTCAATATCAACGCCTTCTAATGCAGCGACAAGTGCCTTAACCCTGGCATCATCAGGTTTAACCCCTGCTGACTCCAACACCTTTTTTACTGCATCTTCAGTTACTTGTTTTCCTGCTTTGTGCAGCAGCATTGCGGCATAGACATACTCCATTTTCTAACCTCCTGTGATCATTCTCTCACATATATTACCTTTAGATGTGATGCTTGATGCTCTGCTTTGTTCAATATCCCACCTAAGGTTTCTTTTGTGATTATATCTCTTGACTTGGCAAGCGCACTTGCATTTCTTTGGGCTTTTTGCACCAGTACCTTTATTGTATCTTTGGACAGATACGCTACCGCGATTGCAAGGTTGTATGCTTCAACACTTAAAGTCTTGATATTGTTAATGTAAGCCTTTTCATCCAAAGATAGGATGTCTTTTGTAAAAATCGTTCCTGTCTCTGGCTCATATGTGCAGATAAGGTTCAGTCCTACCTCCATAGGCTCTATCCCTAGTTTTGTAAGTACATCTGCAACTTTTTGTGATATTTGTTGCCCTTCCTTGACTATGACCTTTCCTTCCTTGATTGATACTTTTCCTTCCTTTACTTCTGTTTTCAGACCGAGCTGCCCTAGTTCCCCAATAATCGGGCCTGGTGCAAATTGAGTTGGACCCTCTGAAACGGCAATATCATTAGGTGCAATTTGCCCCCCCTTTGCAGGAGCGGTTGATTTTGACTTTTGGAGCTGCTTATAAAGTCGAAAAGGATTCTCTTTTGTAAAAAGCAGCGCTGGCTGTCCTCTTACCTTACTCTTTAGTTGCTCTATGTTTTTTAAGGCGTCTTTAAGTTGATCAAAGGCTATAAGGATGAGACGCTTTTTAATCATCTTTAGTTGCACTACGTCTTTAAGTTGTGCCCGCATCCTCTGGAGCTGCAATGTTGGAAGATTCACCATATCAACAATACCACAAAGGTGAGACGACGTTACCATCTGTTTAATCTCTTCTACCTTTTGCAATTTCTCTTGTCTAATCTTTTTTTGTTCGACCATTTTATACCTTAATCTGTATGGGGGTACCCATTGTCACCTTCAACAATGCATTTTTGATATTGTTCTTCTCCTGAGGTAGGACGTACATAACTGCATTATATGCTGTGATTATATTCTTTGCAACAAGACTGTCGTCTTGTGCCTCACTACCAATACACACCTTCACGATTGGTTCTGCCTTCACTTGTAAACGTATAAGGTGCTGCAAACGCTGGTAAATTGGACCTAACTGAGCTGTTGGTAGTACAACACATCCCGCTTTTGGATTTGGCATAAGCCCTCTGGACCCTAAGATTCTTCCAAAAACTTTCGCGACATCTGTCATGATGGTAGCCTGTGCAACGAAAAAATCATTTTCTTTGGCAAGTTTTTTTATATCTTTTTTTGTAAGTTTTGAAAATTCGCCTTTCGATATAACTATGTCAAAAGTTTTCTTTGCTTCTGTCATCAATTCTTTATCAACAAGAGCACAAACCTTCCTCTTCTTTCCAATCCCACTATCAATTGTTACAAAGAGGTCAATTTTGTGCTCTGGCTTTTTTAGATTAAGCTGTTTGAGGTTTATAATCAGGTCAAAAGACTGAACAAATTTCCTTTTTTTTGAACCTTCTCGTACTTTACCTAATGCTTCAAGAACATCTTTCTCATTCATATTCCCTCCTACCCAAGGTAGTTATGCGGGTTTTCAAAATGAGCCCTTATTGGCGTTTATAAATCTTCTGGCTACCTTATCTTATGAGAACCAACCGATAGACAATAAGTTTTTCAAAGAATAGAGCCTTTTCAGTTATTACTGTAAAATCAAAGCTGTTTAATTTCATGAGATCTTCAACCTTATCTCTTCCTGTTAATGTGCTTATAATCAAAAGAATCTGGCCTTTAGCATTTAGGTGAAACTTTGCTTGTTTTAGAAATCTTTCTATGATTTCATGACCTCTTCTTCCCCCTGTTGTCATTATACTACTATCTTTATCTTCATGATCATCTTTTGGCAGATAGGGAGGGTTAAAAATAATAAGGTCAAATTTACCTTTAACATTTTCAAAAAGATCTGATTGTACTGAGTTAAGACCTTTTCTTAGGCATTCCTTAACTGCTTCTTTATTAATATCCACCGCCAAAACTGAAGACGTTTTTTCCCTGGCAATAAGGGAAAGATAGCCTGTGCCTGCCCCCATGTCAAGCATATCATCTGCTGCAAATTCTCCTACATATTTTCCAAGAAGAAAGGAGTCTTCAGATGGTTCATATAAGGTTAGACTAGAAATCAACGTTGAGACCTTCGTCAATCTGCTCAATATCATGCTGGTCTTCTAACACCTTGTTTGTCTCAGTTATCCCTTCTTCAATAGATGGGGGTTGTGCTGACTTTAGTTCTGGTTGTGTTGATTGGACAGATTCCTTCCTTACACAACCAAAAGATACCGCTACCAAACCCAGCAACAATATTACCAAGATAGTTACCACTTTTACCATTATGTAACACTTTTCACCCTTTTATATAAAGGTTGTGGAGAGGGTTTTATCCCTCCACTTCTCCTTCAAACTCAACTTCAACTTCTTCCTTCACTTCGAAATCCACGTCTTCTTTCGCCTCCCTAAAAATCACAACAATCTCCTTTAGGGTATTATTTGCTTCTTCAAGCGCCACACGGGCTTCTCTTAGTGCATTGTTTATTTCTTGATGCAGTTGCTGAAGTTGCTCTGCATTTTCCGCTACACCTTTGTTTTTTAGCTCAACTGCTTCCCTAATCTTCTCTTTTACTTCTTTTGTTTTCTTTGCCGCTTCATCAACGCTGTTGCTGAATTTGACGAGCTTGTCTTCCACATCGATAGATATGCCGTCTTCCCCTATTTTGACGAGCAGAATTTCTAACTTTTTCTCAAGAACCTTGGCCCTATTTGTCAATCCCTCTATTCTTGCATCAGCAACCCTATAAGCGTGTAGCTTCGCAACTTGTTTTGTATCTTTCCATATTTCTACTAACTCATTTCTTAGTACCTTTAGGTTTTGCGTTGTTGTAGCTTCGTCCAATTTTTCACCTATAGCTTTAATTTCTGATATCTTGATGTCGATTTCTTCTGTTATTGTTATAACTTCTTCATTACCTAGATTTTCACTTTCTTGAATCTTTGCTTTTAGTTTTTCCAAATGTGCAACCATGGCGGAGACTATATTCTCAAGATGCTCCTTTGCTGGTTCAAATGTGTCTTTACCTTCTTCTTTTGCAAGCGCTATTCTTTCCTTGGCCTCAAGAAAGTTCTGCCTTGCCTCCATAAAGTCATCTTCTGCTTTACTATAATCCTCGCGAGCACGCAAAATCAATCTTTCTTCCACATCCCTCCTATTTAATTCTGAAGAGGTTTTGACTTTAACTAGCCTTGTTTCTTCTAGTCTCTTCTTGATCTCTTCCCTACCTAAATTTGCAAGCTCTTCTTGGCGCGCCCTTGTCAGTTTTGCAAGCTTTGATAATTCTTCCCCCTCTAGCATCGCAACTTCCTTCAGTCTTTCTGCACGCAGGTTAGCAAGTTTTATTATTTCATCTTTTTCTAAGTTTGCGACTTTGCCAAGACTTGTTTCATCTAGTATTTGCAATCTTTCTTGTTTTATTTTGCCTAAAAATTCTAACTTTGCCCTCTTCTCCTCTGGGAGTTTTTCGATCCTTTCCATGATTGAAATTCTGGACCGAGTATTAGAAATATCTGAGTTGTCTTCTGTTCCTTCTTCGTTCACCTGTCTTGTTCTTTGACGGAATTCCATACGCTCTTCACTTTCGCCGTCTTTAGTTTCGGTCTTTATTTCCAGCCTTGACTCTGTTCTGGTATCCCCGGTTTCGACCTTTGTTTCCTCTCTAACCTCTACCCTTGCGTCTAACAACTTTTGATCGCCATATCCACTACCACCATTAGAATTTTCATCTGCAAAAATTGCAGCTGGAATTGTACTCATCAATAATACGAACAACAACATTAACGAAGTTGGTTTTTTCATTTTGTGCCTCCAAAGTTCATAATCTGGTTAAAGACATACTTTTTTATAAATAAACTTTCAAAATACTTTACGAAAAAGCCTTGAACCCTTTATGAAACTTTTTCAAGCTATGGATGTCTTTCTTTTCTATAGCGGAAACCTATTTAAACTCCTTTTAAGTATTAAACAGATGCGCTGGCTTCTAATTTTTTTAATCTTTATTCTAACATTTTCTGAAACCGTATTTGCGAGCGAAATCCATGGAAGGGTTTTTGATTTTGAGTTGCAACCTGTGAACGGAGCAGTTGTTGAGATTTCATCTTCACCCCAGCAGAGGATGGTTACGAAGGATGGCTCATATAGATTCGAAGTTCCGATGGGGGTCTATGTTATAAAAGCGCAGCATCGCGACCTCCAAGCAGGAGAAGAGGTTACGGTTCCAGATGAAGGGGTATTTGTTCTTGACCTCATTTTATTTCCTAGTTTTCATGAAGAGGATGAACTTCTCAAAGATGAAATGTCCCCTTATCTGGATAATGCCCCTACAAATAGTAGACTTGGTAAAATTTTGACGGTTGTTTTCCTGGTGCTGCTTCTTTCTTCTATCTATATTTTTAGGGGGAGATTTCAAAAAAATAGTATTGATGACAATAGTGTACAAGAGGTGGTTTCTGATGAGAAAGAAGACTTGCGAGGGGTTATCGACTTTCTTAAAAGAAATGGAGGTCGAGCAACCCAGAAAGATCTTAGGAAAGAGTTTGGACTATCAGAAGCAAAAATTTCTTTAATGGTCTCTGAGTTAGAATCTAATGGCATTATCCGGAAGTTTAAGAAAGGCAGAGGAAACATCCTCATCCTTGAAAAAAGAGATACCTCTCGTCATTAAGAGATTGAAGAAGCATGTTAAAGGATATCCTGTCCCAGTTGTCACCGAAATATCTCATGAAGGGAATCCATTCAAAGTACTTATTTCATGTCTTCTGAGTTTACGAACCCGTGATGAAACAACCGCTAAGGCATCAGAGCGGCTTTTTGCTGTTTGCGAAGACCCATATAATATGGCCAAACTTACCATACCAAGAATTAGAAACCTTATCTATCCTGTTGGATTTTATAAAACGAAAGCTATGAGAATTAAGGGGATATGTTTAGAGCTCATTAGGAAATACGATGGGGAGGTACCAAACAACCTTGATGAACTTTTAAAGTTAAATGGTGTTGGCAGGAAAACAGCAAATCTCGTTCTAACACTTGGTTATATGGACCCTACAGGACTTTGTATTGACACTCATTGCCATAGAATTCCTAACAGGCTTGGCTGGATAAATACCAAAAATCCCCATGATACTGAAATGGCCTTAAGGAAAATAGTTCCAAAAAAATACTTTCTTTCATTTAACGACATATTCGTTGCGTTCGGCCAACATCTTTGTAAACCTATCTCTCCAAGATGTGGCAGGTGTCCTGTGTTTAAGTATTGTAAGTGGCCTAAGAAAGACGATGTCCGTCATTGAACTTATCTATTGTCTTAAAATACTCCCTTACCCTCTCAAGAATTAAAGCAAGGTAGTACTTTTCTACTTTTCTCTCAAAAAGTGTACTGAGCTGTTCAAACTCAGCAATTCTATATTTGTTGTTTTGTTTTTCAACAAAGAAAAAATCCCTTAAACGTTTTATTTGCCTTCTAATATTGGAGGGTGCAATTCCTTTGAGTGGGAGGTTTTGCTTCTTTCGCATACTAACTACGCGTGTTTCTATTTCTTTCGCATCTAATGACAGCTTTTGCTTTTTAGCATCGAGAAGAACCGATAGTACATCGACAATACTGTCTCTTGAATCCCCTGGTTGCAGGAGACCAACACTCAGACATAGTTTTTTTACGAGTTCCCGCCCTTCTAATTCATAGGGCCTTTCATATCTTCGCAGGGTTATCTCATTTAGGGGAATGTCTTTTGCGATTGTCGGCATTTTATTTAGAAACCGCGCCTGTTTAAATAGGTTGAGAATTTTTCCAGTTTTTATAATTGGATATAACCTCTTGTTAATTCTAAGGGATGGTTGTTGAAATTTTCATCTCTTTTAATTTCTTAATCCTTTGTATCGGTTTAACCTTAATTATGGAAGAAGTGGCGGTTTGAACGCATGGCAAAAGGTAGCATAAAACTACCAATTACTGATAAAGGAGAGCCAGATTGGAATTTTATGGAAGAATATGTTAAACCTATCAAATATTTAAACTCTTTAGCAAATTAAAGTTTATCCCCACCATGCGACACTAATTCTTGAGTTCCGAAAATGCGACAGCACCTGCTTCAATAAAACTTATAAACCCTCTGAAGAAGTTTGACAGTATGACAGACATTGTATGTTGCCTTTCTGTTGGCAAAGGAACTTGGGGACATGTCTCACGTCTTATCCAAGATGGGGAATGGGAAAACATTTATATTATTACTAATGAATTTGGAAAGGAGAATTTTAGTAGCGAGAAAAAATTTCAAACAATTGTTGTTGATTCAAACCAGCCGCTTAATGACCTCAAGGAGAACATCAAAAAAGAACTTGATGGAAAGATTTCTGGAGATGTTGCAGTTAACTTTGTTTCCGGAACTGGTAAGGAACACATGGCAGTTATGGCTGCCCTTTTGCATCTTGGTGTCGGCATCCGGCTTGTCGCCCTTACTAAGGAAGGGATTAGTGAAATTTCATAAATCTAAACCATATCTTGAAAAATAGATAAAACCACTCGACAACTTTCTAGTGTCTATTCCATAATCTCTTTTTAATCTTCCTTCAAGGGTATGCTTGACCTCATCCGATAACAATTTTAAATTTATGATACTTAACCTTGGGGTGGGTCCATTTAGATTTAGCATTACGTGGCCTAAATATATCCGTCGTGCTGAAAATTCATCTTCTGCGCAAACAAAGCAGCGTCTTGGGAGTCTGACCCCACTTGTATGTTCTGTTAGTCTAAACCAAAGATACTTTTCCATTGTAAGTGGTATCCGCCCCAAAAATTATTTAAAGCTTACGCTGCCTTAATCAATATGCAAAAACTTGAACATGAACCATGCCCATTCTGCAAAAAGAAGACACTTAGCCTTACTGAGGATGAAGTAGATATACCTTATTTTGGAAAATGCTTTTTATTCTCTATGCAGTGTTCCTCCTGTAAATATTTTAAATCTGACGTTGAAGCTGCGGAGAGAAAAGAGCCAATAAGGTACACTCTTGAGGTTAACTCCACTAAAGATATGAACATTCGTATTGTGAAGAGTTCTGAAGCAACTATAAAAATCCCTCAACTAAAGGTGGAAGTTACCCCTGGTCCGGCCTCAGAAGGTTACATAACCAATGTTGAAGGTGTATTACAGCGATTCAAAAAGCAAATCGGGCAAGAGCGGGACAATGCAGATGACGATGAAGTCAGAGAAAAAGCAAAGAGTCTTTTGAAAAAATTTTGGAAAGTTGAATGCGGAGACGTTGCAGTTAAGATTGTCATTGAAGACCCTTCTGGCAACTCAGCAATCGTATCTGAGAAGGCAAAAATTGAACAACTCAAATAAAATTGTTATCTTTGACCTTGACGGAGTTCTTTTCCGCAATTACTTGGGACTTGCCCGGCAAGTGCGAAAGTTTGTATCGAAAAAAACCCACCATAAGGTGGATTCCTGTGAAGAAAAGAAAATCGCCACTCGAATGCTTTCGGTGGTTGGTGGAAAAGCAAATATTTTTTATCCTCTTCGCCTAATTTATCGGCTTGGACGAGAGATTGGTCTTGGACCTATTCAGTCTATTGAATTCTTATATTTTGGAATTCAGTTAAGTAAAACCCCCCGCTATGACCCAACGCCTGTTGGTGGAATTGATAACCTTTTTACCAATCTTGAAGAACGTGGTTATCAAATAGGGGTTGTCAGCGATTGTTCTAGGCGACGCTTTGAGCATCTTCTATCAAAACATGAATTTCTTCGGAGAGTGCCCTATGTTGTTACACGCAATGACGTATGGCGAGTTAAGCCCTCTCCAGAAGGCCTTCAAAGAATTATTGATGCTAGCAGAGCTAATGCCAAGCTGAGTTATTACGTAGATGATGTCCCAAATATGATTCCTGTAGCAAGAGGCATGGGTCTTCGCACCATCGGAGTTCTTGGTGACTTAAAACAATATACTCTTGATGCTTTTATTGAATGTAGTCCAGACCACCTTGTCGATTGGGCTACTGAAATAAGTGATCTTATTTAATGAGCTAAAATCGCCTTTCGCAATGTTTTTAATACCATTTTCTTTATTTTTTTTATGGAGCGGCTTTTTATTCCTGCAAAATCAACTAGGAGTATCTTGCCTGTTTTAGAGAAGGTTAAGATCGATGGGAGGATCGGACTTATTAGTACAGCCCAATATGCTGACCAGCTTTCAAAGGCACAAACCCTGCTTGGCAAATCTATGATTGGTGGACAAATTCTTGGATGTGATGCTTCTGCAGCACGAAGAATTGCTGACAAAGTGGATGTATTTCTCTATATAGGAGAAGGCAAATTTCACCCTATTGCTGTTGCCCTTGCAGTCTCAAAGCCGGTTTATATTGCAGACCCCTTGCTTGGAGAGGTTCGCCTACTTTCTGAAGATGAGATTAAAAAATACTTAAAACATCAAAAATCTGCACTAATGCACTTTTATCGTGCACAACGTGTTGGAGTTCTCATTTCTCTAAAACCCGGACAATATCACCCAAAACAATACCTTGCTCTTCAAGGAAAATTCAAAATGTTTGAGGCGTTAAAACACAAATTCAAAGATAAACAGTTCTATACCCTGCTCTTTGACACACTCTCTTTTAATGAACTTGAGAATTTTCCACCTATCGAGTGCTTTGTCAATACAGCTTGTCCGCGTCTTATGGATGACTACAAAAAGTTTAATAAACCAGTCGTCAACTTTGAAGATGTGATACGATGAGAGATACAGTATCTATAGATGAAATATCTTCTTTTTGCAAACGAAAGGGTTTTGTCTACCCTAGTGGAGAAGTCTACGGGTCTCTTGCAGGATTCTGGGACTATGGACACCTTGGTGTTGAATTAAAGAATAATATCAAACAACACTGGTGGAAACAATTTGTCCACATGCGAGATGATGTTGTCGGAATTGATGGTGCAATTATTACCCATCCTAAAGTTTGGGTTGGAAGCGGTCATGCCGACCACTTTGAAGATATTCTTGTCGAATGCAACAGCTGCCATATCCGCCTTCGCGCTGACCACCTCATTGAAGATACACTGCACATTCCTGCAGATAGCTTATCTGCAAAAAAAATAGATGAGATTCTTAGTAAACACAAAGTAAAATGTCCGTCCTGTCAAAAAGGAACTTTTCAGCCTGCTATGCGATTCAACCTTATGTTCTCCACACAAGTAGGTCCTGTTACCCACCAATCTTCAAAGGCATTTCTTAGGCCTGAAACAGCTCAGTTAATATTTACAGACCTCCGACTTGTTCAAGACAATGCACGACAAAAGCTTCCCTTTGGCATTGCCCAAGCTGGCAAGGTTTTTCGTAACGAAATCTCCCCACGAGACTTTCTTTTTCGCAGCCGCGAATTTGAAATTATGGAAATAGAGTATTTCCTTCATCCAAAACATTTTAAGAAATGTCCTTTCTTCTCTTCAATAAAAGACCGCGCCATTTCGGTCTTAAGCGCAGAGGCGCAACAGAAGAATAAAAAGCAAAAGATAACAAAAATAGGGGAGCTTGTACGGCAAGGTTCTCTTAAATCCGAGTGGCATGCATACTGGCTTATTCAGATGTATGACTGGTTTTTATCTTTGGGTGTATCTGAAAAGCACCTCCGTCTTCGCGAACACCTTCCAGATGAACGCGCTCATTATTCTAGTGCTTGTTTTGATATTGACTACGCTTTCCCCTTCGGGTGGAAAGAGATTCACGGCTGTGCTGACAGGACTACATTTGATGTTGAGCAACACCAGATATTATCCAAGAAAGACTTGAGAATCTTTGATGAAGAGACAAAGGAAAAAGTGATTCCCTATGTTATTGAACCATCGCAAGGTTTTGAACGGGCTTTTCTTGCTTTTATCTTTGAGGCTTACAATTATGATAAAAAAAGAGGTTATGTTGTCTTGCACCTTCACCCTTCTCTTGCTCCGTACAAAGCGGGAATATTTCCTCTTGTGCAAAACAACGACAAGCTAGTATTATATGCAAGGGAGGTATATGTTAGATTAAAAGATAGATTTGTGTGCTTCTGGGATCAAGGTGGAAGCGTAGGACGCCGCTACGCACGTGCAGACGAGCAGGGGGTCCCTTTTTGCATAACTGTTGACTTTGATAGCCTAAAGGATAAATCAGTCACTATAAGGGATAGGGATAGTACAAAACAAATTAGGATTCCTGTCAGCGAACTTGTTGAAGTATTAGAGAATCTTCTTGCACAAAAGATCTCTTTCAAAGAAGGAGGAAAACTTATAAATTAAGTACCTTGTTTTTATTTGTCAGGGGCTCGTAGCTCAGTGGTAGAGCGTTCCCTTGGCATAATCTTTCCAGAATGGGAGAGGCCGCGGGTTCAATTCCCGCCGAGTCCATAAAATACTAAGATGGTAAAGGCGATTATTTTTGACTTTTGGGGAACTCTTGTAGAAAATGGTGTCTTTCCTTCTCCAGTCAGGCAAGTGCAAATGATTCTTGGCCTCGAGATGCCGTTTCACGAGTATGTAGTCTGTTTTGAAGAAGCGTTTATGGTTCAGGGGTTTGATGACCTTTATGAAGCTTTTGAGAATGTCTGCAATGCATTTGGGATCATCCCTGAAAAATGGAGACTTGACAAACTTGTCGGCATGTGGAACAGACACAAATTCTATGCAAAACCATTTCCAGAAACCATCAAGGTTCTTGAAGGTCTTAAGGGTAGGTACAAGTTAGTTCTCCTTTCAAACACTGACTGCTTTTCTGTTGATGAACTCCTTGATAAATACAATTTACGGAACTTCTTTGATAGTGTCATATTATCTTATAAGGAAGGAAAACTAAAGACAAATCAAGAACTATTTAAAAAAGCGCTTGAAGGAATTGGTCTTTCTTCCGAGGAAGTCCTCATGGTGGGAGACAGTCTTGAGAGCGATATTCGCGCTGCAGAACAAGCTGGGATTGAAGCAGTGCTTGTCGACCGGCGTGACCGACGAGAATACCCCCAGAAGATACGCACTCTTGAAGAACTTGAAGAAGTTCTTCTTATTTCCAATGGGCAGGACAACAAAACACCGTAGTTTTTTGAGAAAGCGTCGAAAGAAAATGAGAGGCTTTCGAGGAAAACGCAGGGAGCTGAAGAATGGATAAATGTCTTTTCTGCAGAATCCGGAATAGGAAGATTCCATCTCTTTGTGTATATGAAGATAAGATGGTTTATGCTTTTCTGGATATAAACCCTGTTAACGAGGGCCATACACTTGTTATTCCAAAAGTACACGCAGCAGATTTCCTATCCATTACCCCATCTGAACTTCCTGGTCTTATCTGGGGCGTTCAGAAAGTAGCTGCGGCAGTTCAAAAAGGAACAAGAGCCGACGGATTTAACCTGATTGTCAACAATTTTCGCGCGGCTGGACAGCTAGTTGACCATGTCCATATACATATCATCCCTCGCTTTAATGGAGATGGTTTTCAGCATTGGTTGGGTAAACCTTATGAAGATGGACAAGCTGATAAGGTTAAAGAAAAAATACGAACTTTTTTAAAATAAATAAAAAGATTCTTCTTTGGGCCTCGGTAGTTTAGCCTGGTAGAACGCGAGTCTCATGAGCTCGATATCGGCGGTTCAAATCCGCCCCGAGGCATATTCAGATTTTTTGAATTATGTTACATTCTCTTTAATATTAGTAAAGCAGATTCTCATTCAGGATCAACATACTTATAAGGATTATTCAAAACATAACTATACCTGTTCAAACTTCGAGGATTATAAATATCTGGAATCAAAGGTATTGGCAAAACATCAGGTGGTAAATAAAGGGTGGTAAGGGGGGGTGGTTTAGGTTTTGTTTAATCTGTGGCTGTTTAAAATGTCTGTTACATTATGGCTGGCGATTCAAGATAAAACATATAAGATAAACGAGATAAACAGAGCCAACATGAACAAATAACCAAAAATATCAACAATTATATTTAGTGCCATATTCAATAAATTTTTTGTTGTTTTGTCTTGTGGGTGTAAACGATACCATCTTTCTGCAAGAACTACTGAAACAGAAGCACTTATTATACAAGAAAAATAGATTAACATTGTTTCTTTACTTATTAAAAAATCTAAAAGTAATGTTGGTTCTGCCATTTAAGAATAAAATCCCTTAAAGAGATTCAATCTCATACTTTCTGATAGCCTATCAAACATAGACGTTTTCAGTTTGTTTTCCGTCATAGCATTATTGAGTTCATTAATAAAAGCGTCCCTGATAAACACTCTATGCCTTCTGCGGGCACGATTGTAAACCTTTGATTCTGTTGGTAGCCTGTCATATCTTGAACACTCAAAACAATGGCAAGGAAATGGTTGGTTTGTGTTTTGCTCCATTACCCTTAAATTTTCATGTGAAAATTCTACGTGCCTTAATGGGTCAGGATACCTACCTAATTTTGCCTTGCCTTCTGCCTCTCCTTCCCCTAAATCAACAGCAGGTTTTCTTTTTCTTAAATCAGGTATGAAGTTGCCACTTATCGGCTCAATGATACCGCACAATCCTCTTGTAAGGTAATGATAGCCAATAGCGTCTGAATTTATCACAAATGTAAGGGCATTATTAGCCCTTCTGTACTTAAACAATTCATCCATAAGATTCGTAAGATTCATCCTCTCTACAAAGGATTGGTCTTTGTAAATTTGCTCAATATTACTAAATTTTAAGACGACAATATTTGGTTTAAGGACATACCATTGCTTCTTGATTGTATCAAGATAACCTGCTTCTTTCAGTAAAGCAAAATCAATGAGATAATATACTACCCTTTGCCACTCGTTTGCCTCTTGTGTTGTTACAGCCAAACGATTTATGTTACAGGCAAACTTTAATGAGTTCAGCCCTTTTATGGGAAGGCATGGAGTAAGGGCTGTTTTTGAGCCATAGCTTATTGCCTTGTTGAGATACCATTCTACTGTACCTGAAACAGCACTTTCGTTTTCCATCCATTTTTTAAGTAATATTTTTTTGTCCTGACCTCTTGAGCCTATGATTTCTGCTATTTGTTTTGGCAATCCCTTTATAGAAAGCAATTTTTCAACTTCAGACGCTACATGATATTNGATATATTCCCCAGCAGGGTCAATGGCAAGCACGAATTGAGAAAAAGGTTTGTAATCTAAAGTTATGCCAGCAAACTCATGTAACCCTTTCTGAAAAAGACCCCTAAATTTATTTGCGTCACCAATGTTAAAACATACTGCCTGCGTATTTTTTAACTGACCAGAATCTACAGCGTCACGCATACATTCTGCGTCAATATTGGAACGCACAATAGAACCATAGAAAGGGGTTGTAAGTACCTTGTTGTCTAATTGTATCTCACTCTTAAAAATGTTGTCCTGTTTTTTATCTTGCTTGTAAACATAAATTGCCATCTTATTTTCCTCCGTTCATTTTTTTGTTTATATGATTAATATGCTCAACAAATGAAGGGAAAGCTTCTTTATTAATTATTATGCCTCCGCTTAAAGTCAAGGCATTGAGTTCATTGCGTTTCTTTTCCTGAATCGCTATAAATTCCCCTTCTGGATTCTTTAAGTGTATGAAAGAATAAACCTTTTTCCCTATTGGTACGTTTTCCTCTAAAACATCATGCAAAAGCCTGCCATTGGGATAGTAAACTGTAACTCTACCAAAAGACTTTTCATAGCCTAAATTTATATTGACATACTTGTCAAGATAAGCACGTATGGTTTTTTCATTACCAAGATATGGCACAAGGCTTTTAATGGTCTGTACAGTAGTGCCTTCTTTTGAATTTTCAAGAATCTGCTTGATTATATGCTCCCTGTGTTTTCCTTGCTGGTATTGAGTAAGCCCCTCAAACTCTTTTTCAGAATAAAGCCTTATTTCCTTCAAGATTTCCCTTTCCGTTCCTAAATCGGTACTCATATAGGTACTC
>C687J35174_10002953_pt1 | contig 23716 bp, 19 predicted proteins | sample RifCSPhighO2_01_FD_35174 | JGI IMG/M metagenome (IMG submission 35174) | reverse complement strand
AATTTTATGAACTAAATTTGTAACTCTTTCTGTTGCTTTCCCATCAATTTGGAATTCTTTTCTTTTGGTTGCTAATTTGAGTTTATACCCCTCATCAAATATTAATTTTCTTAATACGACCCTTATTTCTCCTTCTTTATAAATTGGAATTGTTATTCCTAATTTATTTGTTGCTTCTAAGTAATCTTCTGCATTTAACCCCGGCTGTAAACTTATAGAAGGTAAATCCAAATAGGTTGATTCTATTAGTGTTGTGGAGCTTGCAGCTACTGCTACATCTGATGCCATTATTGCTGTCCTAGTATTATAATCTTTATCTACAATTATAACACTTAAATCATTGAATTCTTCTTCCTTGACAATTCTTTCTAAATTTTCTATATCTTTTTTATCTTCTCTTGGATGTACCTTTACCAGAACACTTATTTTTTTCCCAGGGATATCTTTTATAGATTTTAAAAGCTCCCTTAGAACTGTTTTTTCAGTGTACCCAAGTCTATCTCCAAATACATATTCTAAGTTTTGAGAGGCATAAAATATCACGTAACTTTTAGGATCTATTTTAAGGTCGTTTCTTACTTTTTCTCTATCTCTAAACCCTTCTTTTAATATTATTAATTCATCAAAAAAAGGATTTCCAGTTATTACAAGTCTATTTTCATCAAATCCTTCCTCTAACATTGCNATTTTAATTGAGCTATCCATGACCCCTATTTTATCTGGAAGAAATTTAAATTTTCCATCTTTTTNAGTGTACNCTGGAGGAAGTAATTTTCCGTAAATTTCTTCTCTAAATCTTCCATTTTCATCATATAAGTCGCTAAATTTTTCCCAAAGATTTCCCCACCAATCCATTACTGACAATGATTTTATTTTCTTTTTTCTTGCAGCTAATGCTATCGTCTGTTCTATAACATTTCTATTGTCCTTGTCTTGGATGCTTGATCCAGTAAGAACCAACTGAGGATGGATTTTTTCTACTATTTGAATCATAGAATTTGTTGATATATTATTTATATGATAATCCACAATGGTTTTGTAGTCTATTCCTGCCATTTTGAAGACTCCCTCCGAGAATCCATGGCCGATTACCTCCACTTCAATATCATTTTGTAGTCTTTTGATTACGGGGATTATAGCATTTGCCCCTCCTGGATGCCATGACGTTGCAATTACTTTATTTTTCATATCTTGATTTTTAGATTAAAGCTTATAAATTTTATTGTTATTGTTAAGTTATGAAAATAGCCCACATATGTCCATTTTATGCCCCAACCATAGGGGGAGTGAAACAAGTAGTTTATGAACTGGCTCAGAGGCAGCTGAAGGAAGGACATGAGGTTCATGTTTATACCTCAGATTGGGACAAAAACAAGAGAATAGAAAAGAGGGAAGAAATAATAGAAGGAGTCTATGTTCACAGATGTTACCATATATTCAGGGCGGTTAATTTTGTGAGTGTTTGGCCATCTGTTTTCTTTAAGCTATTGAATAGAGATTTTAATGTTATTCACAGCCACATTCCAAATCATGCTCATGCTATTCTTGCTGCTTTTGCTTCTAAAATTAAGGGGTTTAAACATGTTCATACAACTCACTGTCCCTGGACTGAAGGTTACAGGAGTAAGTTTGGGGTGTTTATGGATATTGTTTCAAAGCATACCTACATCCCACTTTTGTTTAAGCTTGCAGACAAGGTTATTGCCATAACTCCTTGGGAGATTGGATTTCTAACAAAATATGGGTGTAATAAAAGTAAAATTGTTATTATTCCAAATGGGATGGATGAGATTTTGTATAATAAGGTTAAAGATAATGATTTTAGGAAAAGAATAGGGATTGGTGGAAAGGATAAACTAGTCTTGTTTTTTGGAAGACTAAACCCAACGAAAGGCGTTGATAAATTGGTGAATGTTGCTCGGGAGATAGGAAAGGATAGAAAAGACATTTATTTTGTTTTTAGAGGTCCTGATGAGGGAGTGAGATACGTTGTTGAAGATGCCGTTAATAAAAATATTATCTTGGTTAATGAGACCAGAGATAAGAAAGAAGTTGCCAGAACTTATCAGGCAGCAGATGTTTATGTCCTTCCCAGCTATAGGGAGGGTTTGCCTTTGACATTGTTTGAAGCTATGGCATCTGGTTTGCCCATTGTTGCAAGCCCTGTGAATGGAGTTCCTTATGAAATGAAGGAACCTGAAAATGGATTTCTAGTTAAGTATGGAGACTTGAAAAACTTAAAGAAGAGAATATTACAAATATTGGATGATAAGAAATTGTCTAAGAAAATGAGTGAGAACAATAAAATTAAGGCCAGAAGTTATAGCTGGGACTTGATTTATAAAAAAACTATGAAATTGTATGAATAAGTTTTATATTAAATTTCTCTTATTTTCCTGACTCTAAAAATAGGACATGATTCATATCTTTGTGGGAATTCATCATATTTATACTTTGATTTTATTTCATCGAATGTTTCTTCAATAATTCTCTTTATCTCTGGAGATTCGTAATCAATATTATGGGAAAATTTAATTCCAGCTGTACACACATCATCAATTAAATCTTCATTTATTTCAATTTTGTGTTCTCTGTGACTTTCTAACTCAAAACCAGACTTATTTATTATCCAGTTAACATAATCAAGATTGTACTTTTTAATCTCAGTTTCTTTGGGTTTGTTTATATTAGTGGAAAGTTTGTTATATTTTTTATTAAAAATTTCAAAAAAGGCGCGATAGTATGGATTATTAATAAAGGATTCTTCAGGATTATTTATGTCAAACCTTGCGGAAGCTGTGGAAAATGTTATCCTTCCATCAAGTGGTAGGCATTTATTCATGGAGAGAAATGCTTTGGTTTGTGGTTCTTCTAACCAATGAAATCCCATTGTAGCAGCAATTTTATCTACAGTGAGGTTTTGATTATGAAGCTCTTCTGCAGAACTATGAATTAGTGTAATTCTTTGAGAATTATATTTAGCTTTTTCATGGAGTTCTTTCAAAAATGAAATTGCTTTTTGTGATAGACCATTAATAAATTTTCTTTCAAATTTGCCATCTTCCGAAAAAACAATTCTTGTTAATTCCAACATCATTATGGAGGAATCAACACCATAAACGTGTTTGATGGCAGGGTATTTTTCAATGATAATCTGTAATGAATGACCCCAATTAACCCCAATATTTGCTATAGTATCCCCTTCTTTAATTTTAAGATCAATAATTTCTTGTTCAAGTTGATTTTCACTAAATCCTGTTAATGCTTCATATTCCATATAGGGCTTTAGAAATTTAGCAAAGAAATTAATTTTATCCATTTTAATATTTTGTTGACCTAAAAATTGGGTTAACATCAAATTTGTGCTTTACATCTCCAAATGCCGCTGGATTATTAATTGTCTTTGCTATGGCATCCTTTATGATGTGTTGTATTTCATCATCATTAGTTTCCGAGGTGATTAAACTTTTTACACATGGAGGAATATGTTTAATAAAAACTTGAAAATCAACTGGAACTAAGAAGGTGGCGATTTGTTCTGTTCTAAATCTTTGTTCCAATGTAACATCTTTTATTGTATCAATGTTATGTTGAGGTACTGATAACGTTCTGTAATCATTAACATCAACTTTCTTTCTTATTTCTTCTAAAACAAGACCTAAGAAATCATTATATCTAAACCCAAATTCTGCAGAAGGAAATTCTAAATCGTTATAAAAATGTGATGAAGTATTCCATACTACAGAGGATCCATCTTTTAAAAATTTATTAAGTTGTGCAAATGATTTAGAAAGATCTGTCCAATGCATAACTTGGTTGCCTATCGCCCCATCAATACTTTCTGGTTCAATTTCTTCTGTTTTTTGGATATCTCCTAATAAAAAACTGACATTGTCTTTGTACCTCTCAGATTCAGACTTGAATTCCTCCCAGTATTTAATTAGATTCTTATCATCTGTCTTCAGCTCTCCACCATCAATCTTATGAAATTTATAATTACATATATGAAGCATTCCTTCAGAGATTTCAACACCTAAAACAAAAATTTTTGGATTTTGTGAAAGTAATTCTAATGTGGATATTCCAGTGCCTGAACCTATGTCTAATATATATTCTAATTTATGCCGTTCTTTATCTGCGAAAAAATATCTAATTAGTTTTCTAGCAGCGCTTCTATAAGGAGTTAGAATTTCTGGTTTATCACCTTTCTGTTCTATCAAATTAAAATTTGCTTCATAAACATCATAGTGGATACCTTTTTCTAGATCTCCAGAATAAGGATTGCCTTCTTTTGTGTTTCCTGTAAATGCTGCATTTTTTATACCATCCATGTTCCTTACTTACCCCGACTATATTTATAAATATTTGTTTTTTGTTGACTCTGTAGAGTAAAGAATTTTTTTACTTTTTTTGATGAAATTTGATTCCTGTTTTGTGGCTATTCTTAAGTCTTAAGCTTATTTTTATTTTATGAAAATGCTTTTAAACTTCTTTTTCTTAAGGATATTTATGGCTAATTTTAGAAATAAATTAGAATATTTTTTAAGAGACAAGTATCATCTTGTGTTTCTCGGAGTTTTATTAATTGCTTTTATTATAAGGTTATATTACTTTATTAATACTTACAACCAGCCTTTATGGTGGGATGAGGCGGAGTATGGAAGTATGGCTAAAAACATACTTTATGGAATTCCTTATGATTTTAATCCTCAAAGGCCTATTCTATTTCCTTTACTGATAAGTTTATTTTTATGGATGGGAGAAAGTGTTGCTAAGTTTTTTGTGGTATTTTTGCCTTCTTTAGGGGTTGTAATCTTAACTTACCTGTTGGGTAAGGAGTTGTATGATAAAAAAATAGGTTTGATTGCCTCTTTCATTATGTCTGTTTTTTGGATTTTGTTGTTTAATGGAACAAGATTACATGCGGATGTTTTAGGTTTATTTCTTAGTTTGCTGGGAGTTTACTTGTTTTGGAAAGGATATATTTTGAGAAAATCCGCAAAATTAATTGGTTTAGGATTGTTTTTCATGTCTATGGCGTTTATGATTAAAGTTAACTCTATTTTGGCTCCTTTGGTTGTGCTTATCTTTTTAATTATTACTGAAAAACTTGATTTTTTAAAGAAAAAAATTTTGTGGAAGTCTTCAGTTTGGTTTATTTTACCATTAATCCCTTATTTTATCTATAATTATTTTAAATTTGGAACCCCCCTTTCCTTTATTGCAGGCTATGTTGATGCAGGTTCATTAAGCGCTAAGTTTTCCTCAAGTTTTAATTGGAGTATTTTCGGATTTTTATATAGTTATACCTTTTTGATATTATTTGTTCTATTTTTGATAGGGGTGTTGTTTGTTTTATTAAACTTAATTTTGGGTTTTGATTTGGTGTATAAGGATAGGAATCCCAAACTTATGTCTGACCTATTCTCTGTTTTATCTATCCTTATTGTTATGAGTTATTTTATATTTATAGAAAGATGGAATGCTGAACCAAGATGGCTTATATTTATGGCTCCCTTTATGTTTTTCATAATCGGGAGAGGAATAGTTGATANNGGTAAATTCTTTAGAAATTTTGATAAGAGGATATNTTATGCTATTGTTATTATAATCCTTTTGATTGGAGGNTATGTTCAGTTAAATTATTCCAATGATATGATCAATGCCAAGAAGGATTCTTATGGTCCTGTTAAGCTTGCTGGGTTGTGGATAAAGGAGAATTCCGTTAAGGGAGACATAATTTTAAGTAAGTCTGCTACTCAAATTCCTTATTATTCTGAAAGAGAGACTTATGGTATAGAATCCAATGAGGAAAGGTTTAAAGAGCAAATTAAAGATCTTAAACCTAAATACCTTATGGTTTCAGTATTTGAACAGCATTCTCAAGAACTTTTAAACAGCCTTGATAATATCCAATCCCATTTAGAAGTTGTTAACGCCTATTTCATGGATTCCGAGGGAAAACAACCCGTTTTGATAGTTTATAAATTTAAAGATTATGATTTTTAATTATTTTTTCTATTTCCTTGTTGAATATCTTTGACTGGTAATCATCTGAGAATCTCTTCGTTGTTTTTCTTATTCCGTCTTTATTCCACTTTGTTTTTAACGCCTTTTTTATCTTTTCTGATAAATCCTTTATATCATATGGCTTTGCCAAGAAACCATTTATCTTTTCAATTACTGTTTCCGTTGGTCCTGCTCCATCGCCCCATGCTATTACTGGAGTCCCGCAGGACATTGCTTCTATTGGAACAATTCCAAAATCTTCTTTTGGCGCTGTTAAAACAAAAACTCTTGCTTCATTGTACAACCTAATTAATTTTTCTTCGGAAATTCTACCCATTATTTTTATTCTATTCTGTAACTTTAGTTTTTTTATCAGACTTTTTAGTTTATTTTTGTAATCATTTTTTATACTTCCAGATATGATTAGTTTTTGATTTGGAATATACCTCATTGCTTCTATGACATACTCAAACTTTTTGTCTGGGATAACTCTTCCATGGGCATAAATAAAATTTTTTTTCTTTATTTTTAATATTTTGAAGTTTTCATTTTTTGTAGGATATATTATTCTTGCATCTCTACTGTACAGTTTTTTAATTCTTTTTTTTGTAAAATTGCTGTTAACNAATATTTCTTTTGCATTCTTTACAACTTTTTTATCCAAACTCCTTAACCAGTTGCCTATTACTTTCCCCCCGAGCCATGCAAAAAATCTCTTTGGATGATTTATCCATTCTTTTTCCTCTTCTTTTGACTTGAAGTATAAAAAATTGGGCGGATGGTGGATATATACTACATANGGNACTTTTGTTCTGTAACAGTAATAGGACATCAGAAAACTGTTGCTTATTGCGAGGTTTACTTTTAACTTTTTTATGAATGGGTTTATACAAAACCACATTATCTCCAACGATTCATTTGTTATTGGAAATTTTGATATTTTTTTTATTCTTATGTTATTGTATAACTCATTGTTTGATATTGTCCTATTTATATGTGCAAAACCCAGATAAGTGTTAAACTTTGTTTTTAACCAGTTGTAATTATTAACCATAACCCTTTCTAAACCACCTATTTCACTTAATCCCTCGTAGAGTATGGCTATTTTTTTCATCTTTTTGCCCTCATTAACCAGCCTTCCCTCGTTGATTTTTCTTTTGATAACATATTTTTTATTGTTCCAAAGCTGAATATGCACATCCAATTGAAAAATGCTATTTTTCCCTTTAAATCAGGGATTTTATTCAGATTTCTTAACGAGTAAAATAAAAGAGGAATGTAAAAATTAAGTAAATTTATTTTTAGATTATACTTCTTGAATACTTGTTTTCTTGCGAGATTTGTCCTTTCTTTTTGTTTTGCAATATCTTTTAAATTTGTTCTTTCGTATGATGCTATCATTCTCGGAAAATCCAAATCTTCTTTAATCAGAATTTTATACCCCTTGCTCAGAATATCCACTGATCTTTCAAAATCGTCTCCAAGGGTTATGTTTTTGTTGTACAATCCCTTTCTGAAGATATTTGTTAAGAATGGAAAACTGTCTTTTGATAATTTTGCATATAACCTATTATCTTTTCTGTATGTATATTTTTTCTTTTGAAAATCCATCCATAAATAGTTTCCCCATAAACTCCCCAATTGCCCCATTGATTTTATTTTTTTAATATTGTTATATTCTATAGGATATGATTCCGCTATTCCTCCCAATCTTCCATCTTTAAACTCATTTTTTAGTCTGTTCCATTCCGTTTTATTTTTTACTTGGAATATCCAGTCCGCATCATGAATTATGATTATATCTCCCTTAGATTTTTTGATTAAACTATCTATGATTTTTGGTTTGCCATTTCTTCCCTTAAAGTTATAATATTTTACGAATTTGTAGTCCTTGATTGCATCTTCTGTTTTATCTGTGCAACCNTCAAGGCCTATTAAAAACTCTATGCTTTTATCTATCTTATTTAATTTTTTGAAATTTTCCAGAGGTTTTTTTATTATTTTTTCCTCATTGTGTGCTGCCATTGCAAAGCTTATTTTCATTTATTGGTTTAGTTTAATAAAACTTATAAAATTAATCAAAAGAGATTATTTAATTGCATATGCCCAAACATTAAGAAAGAACTCAAAATGCCCAGATTTTATCTTTTTGTTGTCAAATCCAGCCTTTTTAAAAAGAGAAAATATCTTTGTTTTGTTGTAATAGCCTTTGTGCTCATCAATTTCCTCATGACTTACCAGCCTTAACTTGGACATTATCTCCAGAGGATAATCTGCCNATGGGGAGGGAGTTGTGATTATTAGNATTCCTTTTGGCTTTAAAGTTCTTCTTGCCTCTTTTATTAAATTCAATAGCTTTTCTGGTTTTATGTGCTCAATTACCGCAAGCAAAGTTATTATATCAAAGAAATTGTTTTCAAAGGGAATCTTTTCTTTTTCTATATCAAACTTTTTTAGTATAAACTTTTTATTTGTAATCTTATTGGATATTAATTTATCTATTCCATATTTATAGTTGAACTTAGTGTTTTTCAGAAAAAAAGGATTTGTTCCACATCCTATATCGAGGATTCTTCCATTTCGCAGTTTTTTAGGAATTAGCCCGTTTGCAATGGATGATCTCCTTTTTGACAGAAAGTTTTCAAGCAATCCATTGCCCCTTGTGAACTTATTCATCTTAGTCAGTAAATCTGTATTTTATAAGAATATATAAAGCTTTTATTCCATCCTTCCAAGTGATTTTTTTCCCATCTTTGAATGATCTGCAATTGTAACTTATTGGGATTTCTTTTATTTTATATTTATTTTTCAATAACTTTGCAGTTATTTCCGGCTCAAAATCAAATCTATCTGAGTTTATTTTTATATTTTTAATTATATCAGATTTTATTAATTTGTAGCAAGTTTCCATATCCGTTATTTTTTTTCCATAAATAACTGTTGTTGCTAATGATAATATTTTATTTCCTATGTAATGAAGAGGTATCTTGAACCCTTTTATTTCCCCCAGAAATCTGGATCCATAGACCACATCATAATTTTTTATTTGTTTTAGCAATTTATTATATTCTTCAGGGTTATACTCCAAATCTCCGTCCTGAATTATCATATAGTCTCCTGTTATACAATTTAATCCAGTCTTTATTGCTCCACCCTTACCAATATTTTTTTTGTGCTTTATTTTTACCAAGTTCTTATCTTTTATTTTTTCAATTATGTCCCATGAAGAATCGGTTGAACAGTCGTCTATAATTATGATTTCCTTCTCTATGCCGTTTAGTTTAACGTCCCTTACTTTATGGTATATTTCTGAGAATGTTTTTTCTTCATTATACACCGGCATTATTATTGATAGTTTCATCTTCATAATTTTTTGTTAATAGGAATGCTATTAAAGGTAGCGTAAGCAATGCGATTAATATCTGGATGTATAGTATTATGTGGGATAACCGGTCTAAAAATTTGTGTAATGGTTTGTTTGCTTCGTAGTTTAGAATGATTTTTTCTTCTGGCTGATAGTTTACAGGATAGTATAGGAAATTATGAGTTTCCTGAGTGGATTCCAGCATTCCTGGAACAAATGGAAATTCAGTTTCCCATATGTTTAGGTATGGTTCTTTTTCTCCTTGAGGTATTGTTTTCTTTAATATAGATATTTCTTTTAGACTTGAAATTATGCTTTCTGTTGTTTTGTTAAACTCCTGTTGTTCACTTACAGTTCCCCATCCGCAGTCATCAGTTACGCACTCTATCACATATGTCTTTATTTTTTTATCTGTTTGATACTGATTTATCTGCTCCAAAAGCATGGGCAGGTAATTTGTTTCCAGATAATATCTATCGCTGAACATAAATGCAGCTCTTCCATTATAAATTCTTGAGTCTATTATTACAAATGATTCTTTTTCAATGTTATTGTTCTTGTATTCTATTGTTTTTTGAATGGAATTTTTCTCTGAAATTTGAGGTATTAGATTTACTGCTGATACAATCAAAAATAAGAGTAACAATGCCAGCAAGATATGCCCTGAATTTTTCTTACTTATTTGGGATATTTTGTCCAATGTTAATGATGAAAATATGCAGAATATTGGAATCGCAAAAATAAAATGCTTTGGAAGCAAGGATGTTCCAGACAAAAATACGAATGGTATTGAAAAGAGAATTAGGAGATAGATTGCCCAACTTTTATTTCTTCTTAAGCTGATTATTATCCCCAATATTGAAGCAATAAATAAAAATATACTTAGGCTCCAGTAATATCTTAACCCCTCCATTATTCCCGGTTTTCCTCCACCATAGTCTACAAAAAGGGTTTTCATTGAAAATGGTTGTATAGTGTGAGATAGTGACTGGTATATTCCTTTGTTTTCACCGCTTAGGAATCTGGAGAACTGAAGATCTGTAAGCCCCTTTTCATTATATAGTATATAATTGAATGTCAATGTTGGCAATACCATCAGAAACATTATTGCAGCAAAAATTAGAACTGCAACTATTGTTTTTTTTGATATTATCTTTTGTTTATTTTTTATTTTTGGGTAAATTATTAATGCGCATAGATATGCAGGAATAAATAATAGCCCAATTGTTTTTACCAATACTCCAATTCCAAGGATTATGGTTGATATTATCAAATCATTAGCCTTATTTTCCTTTAGATATCTTATCAGAAAATAGGAACTTAAAATTATGAAAAAGGTCATTGCAACATCCATTTCTGTTAGGGTGTTTAGTATGTGGTATGCTGAAAATGTTAATAAGAACGATGCAATTAATGCTATTTTCTTACTGAACATTTCTTTTGTTAAGAAGTATAGCGCCACTATTGTTAGTGATCCAAATATTACTGACATCAATCTGCTACTAAGCAGAGTTATCCCAAATATTTTGTATCCTAAGTCTGTTAGATACATCCACACTGGACTTTCAGTCATTTCCTGCAACAGCCCAGAATTTATTATTCCTATTGAATGTACTCCATATACCATTTCATCAGGGGATCCTCCAATAATCAAGGCAAATATTAATCTTATAATCATTCCAACTATCAAAAGTAAAACCAAATATTTCGTATTATTTTTAGAAAAAATGAAATCCAACGTTTTACTCAGTATATCCTTTTTCATCTTAGTCTGTGGTGTACTTTTATTGATTCTGGAAGTAAATCATAAAAATCTATTATAAACCTGAGTTTTGAGTTTATTAACCTTAGTCTTGTTAGGGAAAGAAACATTTCCGGAATTGCCTTATGCATCTTTAAAGTTGATCCTGGACTGTCCTCCCATCTTGTAGGGTATTCTTTTATTTTAAAATTGTGTTTTTTAACTTGGTACAATAAATCCACATCAAATGCCCACCTCGTAATATCTAGTTTTGGGAGTATTGCTTTTATTGTTTTTTTATTAAATAATTTGGCTCCGCATTGGGTATCATATATTCTTAACCCAAATAATATTCTTACAAGAAAATTAAAAATTCTGGAGGCAATTATCCTTGTTGTTTTCTGTTTTGGTTTTACTATTGATCCCTTAATATATCTAGAGGCTATTATGCAATCGTAATTTTTTATATTATTTATTAAATCTCCAAAATCTTTTGGTTTTGTTGACATATCCGCGTCGACAAATCCTATTAAATTACCCTTGGACAATTTAAATCCCTCTTTTATGGCTTCTCCCTTGCCCACCGCATCTTTTATTATTTTGTAATTTATTTTTTTATTTTTTCTTGATAATTCCTTCACAATTTCTTCAGTTTTATCTTTGCATCCGTTTGGAATGATTATTAGTTCGCAGTCGTAATCCCTGAAGTAAGAGATATAACTGTCTATTGTTTTCTTTATTCTTTTTTCTTCATTATGCGCAGGAATTATTATTGATAGTTCTACCATTTTTGGATATTAATGTTAATAATAACATTATTATAAATAATGCGGTCATTTGCAATATTAAAATATTTATTATCTGGAATATTGTTGAGTGAAAAAGAGTGATTAATCCAACCTGAACTAGGTTGAAGGTTACTAGTATATACAAAAATCTTTTTTTGTTTATTGATAAATTATAGAAAGTTAGGATATAAACTAGGGAAAATAATCCAATTATTACTGAAAATGGCCCGACATAAGGCACTGCTTCAGAGAACTGAGGCCCGAATAATATATTTACTATCAATCCAGGAAGACTATAAAATATTATTATTGCAGGGATTATTATCAACAAGCTTATCAACAAAGATTTTTTCAATAAGTGAATAGGATTCTCTTTCTTTTTGTACAATTCCGAAACTTTTGGGAACATTACCTGACTTATTGATAGTGTTGCGAAGAACAGTATTAATCCCAGCTTAGATGCAGCCACATAATATCCCGTCTCCATCTCACTGAAAAAATGCTTTATTAAAATCACATCTATGTTGTAGAATAGGGTTAGACTTATCAATGCAATTAATATTGGTATTGAAAATCTATAGATTTTGTTTATGTTGAATTTTTCCTTTTTCCTTTTTATGATGTCTCTTAATGGATAAAATCCTGCGAAGAATGGAACTGTGTATGACAGGACAATTGCGATTATTGCTCCGTAGACATTTAATCCTAGTAAAACAAGCATTGCCGCTCCAAATAATTTTATTACCCCTTCTATCACAAGATTCCAGCTTAAACCTTTAAACCTCTGTAACCCTTGCAATGAACCCCTGTTTACAGGTAGTATCATCAGAATTAATATGCATGGGGAAATTATTAGGAGAGGAATTATTTCTATATGCAAGAACTTTGCAAGTAGAGGGGTTATTGCCAAGAAGATTAAGAGNAAAATTATTCCATACTTTGTCAGTTTTTTTATTAATTGGTTTATCAAATAGCTTATCTTTGAATATTCCTTTCTTGCGTTTAGATCAGAAATATATTTGGTTATCCCTGTTTGTAATGTATTTAGCCCTATTCCCATTATATACACTATTGACAGAATAACTCCAAGTACACTGTAATTTGCAGGTCCAAGAGTACGACCAATATAGAAATGAAATACGAATCCTAGAACACCTGCACTGAGAGAACCAACAAATAATATCAGATTATCTTTCAAAAACCTGCTTTTTTTGAAATAATCAAATAACCTATCTATCAATTTAAATCACCCACATTAATGAACAAAATATTAGTTCTAATATTATAAAAAATGTGGTTATTTGTTTTTCTGTGTATTTTCCTGTTCTTGTCAGTATGTGTGGGAGAGAGTATATCTTTTTCCTGTGGAGAGATTTTATCTTTCCATTGTAAAAATACCCATAACTTTTTGCCCTGAATCTGGATCTTGCTTTTAAGACAAATTCAATAAAGAAAGGTATGGATGCTATCAGTGCTGCTTTTTCTATATTTCCTAGTATTGCTATTACTGCTATTGATCCCCCCAGTAAGTATGTTAAGGAGTCTCCAGCAAGTATTTTTGCAGGAGTCTTATTGAATATGTAGAATGCTATTAATGACACAAATATTATTAGTGCAATAAATGTGGCAATTTCTCTTCCATTGAAGTAAGAGTATAAACCAAGCATACCGGTATACACTATTCCCATTCCAGTTTCTAGTCCATTAAAACCTGCAAGAAGATTTACCATATTTGCTGCACCTATAACTCCCATCGGAATTAATACAAGGGGATATATGAGCCCTATATCCGTTCTTCCAACAAAGGGTATCCAAATAGCTGTAATTCCAGCATTAACAACCATTAGGGGAACTGCCGCAGTTAGAGTTAACAAAGGCTTCTGCCATTGTTTCAATCCTGAAGATTCATCTTTTGATTTTATTAGCAAATCATCTATAAACCCAACAAGAGTTATCATAATTATAGTTGTAAGTCCTGCGAATAAGTATATCATTGGTTCCTTGTAGTTGAAGTAAAATGTCTGAAAGAAAACATAAGTCATAATCCCCATGAATAACCCTGCCATAACTGCCATTCCCCCAGATATTGGAACAAGAGGCTTATTTTTTTTGTTTTGATCCTTTACAGTCAGTCCTATTTTTCTTAAATATCTAATTAACCATGGAGTTAGCAATAGGACAGTTAGAAATGCTACAATTGCTGATATTATGGGGAGTATTGTCATAGAAATTTTTGTTTAACAAAATTTTTATAGTTATTGTTTTGAACTGTCTTCTTTTAAGATTCCTGTCTTGGTTATCTCTTGTCCTTTCCACTTGCTTTCAAAATTATAACTAAACTGTTTAGTGTTCTTGATTATCTGGCTTGTGGCATCCAATGCCATTTCCATACATTCATTTTGGTTACAGTATTTGTACAATCCCTGTCTACCTATTGTAACTAAATTTTGGATTGGAAGTATATCTTTTTCTACAATCTCTTTTATCATTCTCTGAAATCCTTTGATTTGCAAAGGATATACAAATTCCTTCCTTTTTATGTTTGAAGTGTAATTTTCATTTCCTTTTATTAATCTGACTTTCTTCAAGTTATGAATTATACTTTTTGTTATTTCTTCATCATTTGATTCCCATATTTTATCCCCCTTAAAACAGGTTATTTCAGCTACAATGTTTGTTTTATTTTCCGGGCACATGTCTGCATCAAAGTGCTTGAATTCACACAGTCTCTGAAATATTATATCTCTATCTGGATAGTAAATCCAATGGTAGGGGGATATTTGTTTCTTATCAAATGATATGAATCCAAATATCATACTCCTAAACTTTAGAGAAGGATATTCTGGTTTGCCAAGGACTTTTGTTAATAATGTTAGTGGAATTGTGTTTATCACATAATCAAATCCTGATTCGCCCTTTTTATTTGAGAAATTTATCTTTGTTATTCTTGAATTTTTTACCTCAATCCTTTTTACCTCATATCCTTTTTTTAGTTTGATATTGCTTTTTATGCAAGCGTTATATAATGCCTGCATTAATTTTACATTTCCGCCTTTAGGATAGTAGAATTTATGTTTTAACGGATTGTGGGTTGTGGAAAAATCATCCTTTTTGGTAATGTGGTATTTTACTGTTTTGAATAGTATGTCAAATATTGAATTAAAACTTATTCTTGATGACGCAGTACTCGGGTCTAATTCATCAGGATTTATCCCCCATGTTTTTATGGTATATGGCTTAAAATACCTCTCATACAATGTTTTCCCAAATCTTGATTTTGTCCATGATTCAAATGAATAATCTGGTTTTGAATTGAATTGTAGATGTATCCTTGATATTATGACTTCTATTAGTACCTTAAGACTTAAATTCAATGGAAGTTTTGTCAGATAATCTAAAGGTTTTGGAGGATATGGAATATATTTATTAAAAAAATACTGAGAGGCATTCTTTTTTCTTATGAGTAAGTCTTTTCCCAAGATATCTTTGAGTAGTTTTACTAATTCAGGATTATCCGTGCAGAACTGATGCGGACCATAATCATAGACACAACCATCTTTATCTATGAATGAAGATGCTATACCCCCTACTTCTTCAGACTTTTCAAATATTGTTACATTATACCCTTTTTTTGACAGATAGTACGCCGCAGTTAATCCAGTTACCCCTGCCCCAAGAATTGCTATCTTTTTATTTTTCATCTTTTACTTTTAGTTTCATTATTAACTGTTTCCCTGGTTGCATTTTATACCTGAATTTTTCGAAGTGCAGAATCTCTAAGTTGTACTTGTTAATCAGCTCTTTCCATTCCTTTATGCTCTTAAAGTTATATGGAAGCTTTACTCCATAAGGTTTGTTTCCTACATAATCATATACTTTTAGAATTAGGCGGTCTATTCCATTTTTGAAATAGTGGTCCTTTATGATGATATATTTATTACTTACTCTTATCACTTCTTTGAATAGTGTTTCTAAATCTTTTTCATGGTGTAATACATCAATCAATGTAATTGTGTCAAATGAATTTTCCTTGTATGGAATTTTTTCCCCATCAAATACCTCTACCTTAATTTTAGGATTTTCTATTTCAAAAACATCAATGCCATTTATTTTTAAGCCTGGATTTTTACCCATCAATATTTTGGAGATTTTTCCATTTCCACACCCAACATCAAGAATTTTTCCAGAATCCTTTAATAAAGGATTAATTCTTTTAACTATCTCATTTATTCTTATCTGGGAGATATACCTGTCGTATATTCTTTTATGTATCTTCATTCAGGTTTCTTTGTTAGATAAATTTAATAAACTTTTCTTCATTTTTGTGAGGGATGGAATTTTTTAGAAGATATTCTGAGATTATTTTTGCGTTTGTGTTATTTGCAGTTATATTGATTTTAAAATTTCCTGTTTTAAGTTTACCCTACTCTTGGGATGTTATGAATTATATAATCCCTGCATCTCAGCATGTCTTTGAGAGTGGTTTCAGCATTTTTCTTTGGGAGCACGGCAATGGGCATCCCCCCCTTTATTTTTTACTTTTAGGATTTGTATTCAAGTTATTTGGAAGTATGCCTTTAGTTGCCCATTTGACTTCTGTTATTTTTTCTTTTTTGGCAGTTTATTTTACCTACCTATTGGGGAAATTGTTATTCAACCGTAAGATTGGAATTATTGCTTCTTTACTGATGTTCTTTTATCCTACTTTTTTCTCTTATTCCGGAATGTCTTATCTTGCAATGCCTCTTGTTGCATTTACTACAATGTCAATTTATTTCTTTTTGAGAGGAAATAGCATTGCATATCTGATTTTTTCTTCTTTATTGGTCTTAACTGAAGAGAGGGGCATTTTTATTCCCGCTGCACTATTGTTTTACAGATTTTTAAAAAACAAAAAAATTGATATCAAAAAAGATTTTATTTTTGCAATTCCAATTTTAGTATTTCTTTCATGGCTATTATCAAATAAGATTCATTATGGCACTTTTTTATACCCTCTTAATTCGTCCCTGTTTTCCTTAGGTGTTAATAATATTTTTAATGGCTTTGCGATACTCAAGAGCTTGTTTTTTGATTATTATAAATGGATTTTGACCTCTTTTGTTCTTGTTTGTTGCTTTAGCTTTAAACTACTGGATAATAAACTTAAGGTTTTTTATGGTTTAATTGCCTCTTTCATTCTTTTTTTAGTTTTGTTTAATCTGCATAAGTTTTCTTATTATTTTAGTGAATCTTTTCCAAATGTTTTGAATTACTTTTTAATTTTAAAAGAATTTTCATTGTTATTTTCTTTGCTGTTGTTTATTGTAACGATATCTTTTAGTGATTTTGTAACTTTTTTCAACAATAATAAATTATACCCCCTCTACACTGTTTTTATTTTTATGTTCATATCCTATTTTTTGTTTATTCCATTTCCTTCGCGGTATGGGATTCCTATTTATCCAATAATTTTTGTTATTTTTTCGTTATCGCTGTCTAAGTTATTCAAGAGGTATTCATATCTTGCTGTTCTATTGATTATTGCTTTATTTGTTTTTTCATGGACTGGAGACAGGAGTGAAGTTGGTTTTGTTTTAGAAAATAATATGGAATATTCCGATATGATAAAAACTCACCAGATGGCCGTGGATTTTTTACAGGTTAATTATCCTAATTCTGTTGTTCTTGCTTCTTATCCTCAGTCTTTGGAGCTTATGCATCCTTATTTAGGGTATGTTGATGAACCGATGAAAGTGATTTCAATACCTCCCTATCCTGGACTAGTTACAAAAAATTCAACGATTTATTTGAACCCAGGCTTGTACAACAAGACAATTAATCTTAATGAAATAAACATAATCTATATCTCAGGCCAAGAATTTAAAACAAAACATTCTGAGGAGTTGTATAACCTACTGGATAGGAAACTTGTTAAAAGATTTGAACTGAACGGAAAAGTTGTGGAAATCTATGAAGTTGAGAATAATTTGAATTATCCAGTTTATTATCTCCCCTTAGATTAACTTTTGAAAACCTTTTATAATCTTTCTGCTTTTATTTTTCCCATGATCAGGAAAAGTGTGGATATTGTACTTCCAATTTATTATGGAAATTATAATGAGATTGAGGGCTCTTTAAGGAAGGTTTATTATTTTTTAAACAAAAGTTTTGGAAACTACTCATGGAATATTATCATTGGTTTAAATGGTCCAAATAAAAATGGTATTTTTAAATTATGCAAATCTTTGACTGAAAAATACAGCCATACTTGTCTGAGGCATACCCAATCGTCTGGAAGAGGAGCTAGCCTTAGTGATATCTGGCTTAATTCTAATTCAGATTATGTTTCATTTATGGACATAGACCTTTCCACTGACCTGAAACATTTTCCTTTAATGATAAAAGAGCTTGATAATGGATGTGATGTTTGTGTTGGTTCCAGATATCTGATGTCATCTAATACCAGAAGATCTTTTTTTAGATATTTTCTTTCTAAAGTTTATAATGGCTTTTTTACCAAGTTTCTGCTTGGTACAAAGTTTACTGATGCACAATGCGGATTTAAATCTGCCAGAACAGACATTGCGCACAAGATAATCCCTTTGATAAAGGATAGCAATTGGTTTTGGGATACTGAATTTTTATATCTGTCCCAGAGAAAAGGGTGCAATTTGGTGGAAATTCCCGTTGTTTGGAAAGAGCAGCCAAATAGCGGGGTTAAATTTTTTAGAACAATTGCTGATTTTATTGTAAAATCTTTGGAATTAAGATTTAGAAAAGCTTAATATAATTTCTCTTTTTTTTATGGTTATGGATATTTTAAATGGTAAGAACGTCCTTGTTATAGGGGGGATGGGCTTTATAGGAAGTAGCGTATCTCACGCATTGGTTAGGGAAGGGGCTAATGTTACTATAATGGATAATAAATTTAGAGGTCTAGGTGCCAATGAGTTTAATTTGAGAGGCATTGAAGAAAGAGTTAAAATCGATCATTCTGACATAAGATCATTCGATTCCTTGTTGTCCATAGTCCCCGGATTTGACATCATATATAATTTTGCAGGTCAACCTATGCATAATCTAAGCTCGAAGGATCCTTTTTTGGATAGAGCTTTGAATTCAGGAGGTCATTTGAATCTTCTTGAAGCATGTAGAAAGGAGAATCATGATGCAAGAATTTTATATGCCAGCTCGAGAATGCAAATTGGGCAGGTTGAGGAAATTCCTGTTGATGAAAATCATCCATGTAGGCCCAAGAGTCTATATGGAAGTAGTAAACTTGCTGCAGAAAATGATTCTCTTTATTATCACAGAGAGAGGGGTTTGTCTACGACTGTTTTTAGAATAGCCAATCCTTATGGTCCAAGATCTCAAATGAGGACAAGCAACTATTGCATTGTAAACTGGTTTTTGGGGCAGCTTATGAAGGGAAAAAGTATAACTATGTATGGAAATGGAGAACAAGTAAGAGATTATATTTATATTGATGATTTGAGCAGTGCGTTTTTATTGGCTGGAATAACGCCAAATTTAGGAGGAGAAGTTTTTAATATAGGAAGTGGAGAAGGCACTTCTTTTAGAAGTATGATGGATACCCTGATAAATGTTGTTGGAAAAGGTAATAGAATTGATACTCCTTGGCCAGATGATTATGAAAATATTGAAACTGGAGATTATGTTTCAGATATAGCTAAAGCCAGGAGTCTTTTAAAGTGGGGACCTAAGGTTTCATTTGATGATGGCATTAGATTAACCCATGAATTTTATAAGGAGCACGGAAGATATTATTTCTGATTTTTTATTAAAATCAGTATATAATCTTTGTAAGGACCATTCTTGAATGTTTTTAATTTTTTTACTTTAAAATCTTTTGAAAATATTTTCATTGCTTCTTTCGGATTCCTGAATTGATTTCCTCTGTCTAAATTTATCAATAGTTTGCAGAAAATGTTTTTTTGATTTTTTTTGGTGAAATGATCAACTATCATCAATTTTCCATTGTCTTTTAGTATTCTTTTCAGCTCTTTTGATATTTTGATTAACAATTTATCATCTATATGATGGATTACTGCCGAGATTAATATCTGGTCAAAATATTTATCCTTAAACTGATATGGAGGAGTTTCCTTGATAACATAAAAATTTCCTTTATGGTTACTTTTGCAAAAATTTATGTATGTCTTATCAGTGTCGCATCCATGATAATGCTCTGGGCTGAAAAGTCTTGAGAACTGACCTATTCCACATCCAAAATCCATAGTGATTTTATTCTTTTTAGAATTTTCAGATATAATCCTTTTTTCGTCTGCATAATCGTTATGTATCACACTTCTGATTCTATCGAACACCTTGCTGTTGTTAAATATTAGATTTATTACCTTTTGCTTCATTTTAAATTATATAAACATACCCTCGGTTTATCAATCTTTTTGTTAAATCCACAGTCCTCTAAGAATTTGCAGTTTTCGTCATAGGTTATCACTTCTGATGTGTTTAGCTCAGTGAGCTCTTTCTTCAGCAAATCGCATTCCTTGTTTTTGATTAGGGTATTTAAGCTTTCAAGCTTATCTATATATTCTCCGCTTACCATTGAGGGATACCATCCTCCCGATGTGGACAGGTTATGGTATATTGCCGCGTATGCGTAATATGCATTGGGGTATGAAGTTCTTCTTGAGTATGTTCCAATAATTACAAACTTGTCTTTTATCTCTGGAAGAATGCTTATGGTGTCTTTTTCCACCTGCGTGTGGCTTATGAATAAAGGAGTATTAATTATGCTTAATGAGACGCTTAGGATGCTTATTAATATCAGTCCGAAGAATAAAGCCTGCCTGTATTTTTTTATGATATCAAAATCTATTTTGAATAGCATGAATATTGTGAAGAACAGTAAAAATAAATTATATGAATCCGGATAAACATGATTTATTACTGGAATAAATATTATCAACCTTGTCAGGATTAGAAATGCCAGAATTGTCTGCGGCAGAAAGAAAATAATTTCTTTTTTTCTTGATTTCAAATAGAAGTAGAGCACTATGAAAAATGCTAGAGGGACTATTATTGCTGTAAGATTATCATTGAGAGTAGCTTTTGAAATTGTCATTAGTGAATTCCCAACTATAATTGTTGTTGATGTTGTANTGAAGAAATTTTTAACATAATCTATCCACCAAAATGATGTGGCTATGATTGTGATTAAGACTGAAATTATTATTAATACATTTTCTTTTATCTTTTTTGTTAAAAATAATCCAAGTATTGCCAGTGAAGCTATTATTGCTGAATTCTGGTGTGACAATACTGCAAAGAAATAAAATGGGACTATGAACAAGAATTTTTTATCTATTTTTTTATCCTTGTATATCAATATAAAAATGAATATTACTATTAAGTTGAACCATCCAAACAGCTCGTGTATCTTTCCCACACGTATGAAATTTCCTATTGCAACCGCATTTCCAAAGAAGAATAAGAATAATGCCAGCACTTTTGTTTTTGACAATTGTAATTTTTTTCTGTTCAAATACAATGCCCCCAGTGATAATGCAAGCGTTATTATTAAAGAAAGGTATGCAGTCAACTGCACATTTTTTATAATTAAATACAAAGGGTATATGAAAAAATACCAACCTGGCTGGTTGATTTGGAAGTTTATGAATCCATTATACCAGTAAGAACAAAAATTGTGAAATCCGCACTCTTTTAGGAAGTGCAACTGTGCCATGTATGATGACCAGTCATTATATTTGTCCAAAGGAAATGTGAAAATAATCTGGGACTGATTTATTAGCCTAAATATCAGATAAGCCCCTAAAATTAGTATTGGAATGTATAAATAATAATCTTTTATAGATTTCATATTTATCAGTACTCTAGTTTTACTTTCTCCACCTCAGGAGGCACCTCTACCCCATAATACTCTTCCGGAATCTGTAGGTTAGATGGATATGATACTTCCCATATTTTTAAGGGCCCTATCAACCTTCCATTATAAACAGATAGGGGAAAATTGTTTTGATCGTTATAACCAATTTTGAAATTTTCATCTTCTTCGTTGAATAGATATAATCTTGTGAACAGCGTCTTTTTTACCCTTGGTGAAATGTACAACATTGCACCTATTTGATTTATTTGATCCCCATTTATTGTTGGAATTACCCTTAAACAGGCATTTATTCCGTTTGGATTGTCAAATTCTAATTTTTGATCGTTAAAATAGATACAATTTATTGGGATTTCTATCTGCTGCCCATTGTAAATTAATATCCCCCTTGGCTGTACAAAATTCATACCAATCTGTGTTCCATTGTCTTCTACACTTTGAGTTTCAACTATGAATGCACCAAATGCTGCTCCTCTTCTTGGATATACATTGCCCTGATATATCAAGTCTTCATCAAGCATCGCCCCTCCTCTGTACACATACGTGATCCCATTTCTAGTTTCTCTTGTTTGAGTTGGATCAATAGTAAATATGTCTATCCATGAATACCTATCATAATCTGCGTTGGAACCTATTGAAGAGAATGCAGGGTATTTTCCAATTTCATCAGAAATTATTAATAGATGCGTTGCATTGTTTGCTTTTAATAACTCAAGTGCTTCAATGTTTGTTTGCGCTGTCAGTACATACCTNCCCATAAAATAGTTTATTGCTCCCCTTGCATTTCCGCCGTCGCTTAATGTTGCTCTTTCTCCACCTGTCTGCACTAAATATCCATAATCCCACCAGTGTGCAAATACCGCATTTTCTGGAGTGTTTTCCCTTATCCACTGTCCAGCCAACTGCCATTGATAATTGTAATTTGGCCCTATGTACTTTGACTGCTCTGTCGTTGTCTGGTAAAATCCAAAGAACATTGAGAAAGTTATTGCAATAACAATTATCACTGCAATTACCTTGTACAACTTCCCTTTCACTTTTGAAGCCCATCTATACACTTCAAATGCAAGATATGCAAATATTATTGTTGTTATTGGGGCAAAAATGTATAAAAGCCTTATAGCACTTCTTGCCGCTATTATCATTATTATAAACCAAACTAAGATAAATATCAGTGATTCGTTTAATTTATTTATCTCTTCAAACAGGCCCCTATTTTTGTAATATGTTTTTAAATATGCATACAGAATACTTACTGCCAGTAAAATCAAAGAACCAATATACACCACCAATGAAATATTTGATGTCCCATTGAATGTTGAGTTTGGGGCGTATCTGCTGAATATGAATCCAAATACAAACACAGTGTAGACTGCTGTTAATTTCCATGTTTGTTTTTTTGCTATTTGCTTTAACAATCCATGAAAGAGAACAATNGATCCTATTATCATTGCCCATATGTATGATTTTCCAAATTGGCTAAACCAGTCCTGCAAATAAGGCTGGTGCGATTCTGCCACGGTTATTACCCACCTGTTTGTTGCAAACTGCTTTGTCAGCCCTATGAAGATGTTTGAGATGTAGCCAACTATTGAGCTGGGTCCCTGCTTTATTATCAGGAAAATTACTCCTATTATTACTGTGATTATCAAGCTTGTTATTATTCTAGGGAGATTTATATTTATCCTTATTAATTTCTTATTAAATATGAAGTAATCAATCCATCCTGTTAGTAGAGTTATCAATGCTGCGGATGTTGTTAGTGAGGTTGCTATATTTCCAATGTTAAATCTTGATGAAAAGAAAATCATTAGAATAAGAAGCGAAGATACAATCCACATTGTATAGACATATAACTTTTGTTTACTAAATTTGTGCAGCAATAGTTCCACTAGTCCAAATATACCTATTATTATGAATACCAGACTTACTCCTCCCCAAAC
>C687J35174_10002949_pt1 | contig 23721 bp, 21 predicted proteins | sample RifCSPhighO2_01_FD_35174 | JGI IMG/M metagenome (IMG submission 35174) | reverse complement strand
TACGCATTGAAGGGGCTCCAACCACCCCCATCTTGAGAGACAGATGGGGGCGAAAGCCCCTTAAATCTTTCTAATTATGAGCGAACTTGCAATCGAGCCGGCGTGCTTTCAGCTTCCGGGCAGCCAGCAGCCCTTCTTCGCCCAAGCAGGCGCGCAGTGCCCGAGCGCCGTTCCGGATGCAGAAATAATAGCATGACCTGCCGGTGAGATGATGCCAGAGGGTATGCATGCGCACAAACCGGATGAGCGCGCGGTAATCCTCGGAGACAATTCCGCGCTCTTTTCCTTTTCGGGCAAACACCCGGAGGTTCCCGTTTTCTGTGTTCAGCGTGACGATTTCCAGCCCGGCTCTCCGGAAGAGGGACGTTATGGTCCTGGGTGAGAAGCTGTATAGGTGTCCCTCTTGGAAGAAGTAGGTAATGCTCTGTTCCGGCCGGTAGATGTTGGGTATCTCGATGTAAGCATATCCGCTGTCGGCAAGCAGCCTGCGCACCAGTACCAGCGTGCCCAGGGGATCTCTGGTGTGCTCTAAGACATGGATCATCGATATGAAGCTGAATGAGCGCGCAGGATACTGCATGCCTTCGAGCAGCCCGGTGGTGATGCGCACCCCATACCGTTTTTTTCCCTCTGCCGCAAACTGGGCAGAAGGCTCAATTCCCTCTGCAATCCATCCCTTCTCCTGAAAGCAGGCAAGCAGCGCGCCATCGCTGCACCCGACATCCAGCATTCGTTTCGAGGGAAATTGGCCGAGATGCAGCAGACCATCCATGAATGCATATTCTGCCTTTGCCCTTGCCATGGACCAAGCGAGGAATTTCGGTGTTGGCCTTTCCACCTGAAAATATCTTTTCTTGTATTCGTCAGAAGCATAATAGATGAGGTGCTCATGCTGGGTGAACCGTGGATTGACATACACCAGCCCGCAGGATGTGCAGACAACATTGGTTACCTGCGTGTTATACCTTCCTCTTTTCCACAGGATGCGGGAATCCGCGCTCCCGCAGACATTGCAGCTAACGCGCTCCATCTCCCCTCCGTATGCAATCCCGGTATATCTGGAGCAGCTGCGCTGCCCGATGGTCATAGGTATGATAATCTCTCACCAGTGCATACCCCCGCTCTGCCATCCGCTTCGCCTCTTGAGTGTTCCTTATCAGAGAAAGAATCGCCCGGAATATCCGCTCCGGCTGCAGCGGCGGGATAATTACTGCATGTACATTGTTTTGCAGGATGCGTGAGCATCCGGTTGTATCGCTCATGATCACCGGCCTTCGCCGCGACAATGCCTCAAAGAACACATTCCCAAATCCCTCGGCAACAGAGGTGAGGATAAATATCTGGCAGCGCTCATAATAGGCAATGACATCCCTATTCTTCATGGCACCAGTGCATATTACCTTGCCCTGGAGGTGATGCTCTGCAATCAGCCGCTCTATCTCCGGCTGCTCATCCCCTGCCTTTCCTACGATATGCAGCACAAAGTCAATGCCTGCCTCCTGGAGCATCGCCGCTGCCCGGACAATGTCCGATACCCGCTTTCTCTTCACTGTCCGTGCAACGGTCAGCAGCCGGATCCGTTTGCCGAACTTCACGGGGGTTGCGCCTTTCAGGTATTCATCGCCGACAGCGAGCGGGAGGATAATTGCATTCCGTTTCACCTTCCACTGCTGATGCATTTCCTCAGCCAGCAACGGGCTGAGTGATAGGATACAGGTGGCGTGCAGGAGAATATACCTCACTATGGGCCGGAGCACCGGACGGCAGTATGCCCCATACCGGTACTCAGGAGCATACATGATGTCATTCCCGTAAATGGAGATCACTACCGGCTTTCTGATGATCTTTCCCGCGAGAATGGCAGCCAGGCCTGAAAATCCCGCCCAGTGGCCATGGATGATGTCAATCCGCTGTTTTCGGTGAAGGACAAGTACAGCATACATCATCCGCCAGACAAACCCAGCAGGGTACATCCCCCTTTTCCGCACCCGATAAACAGGAATGCCCTCAAAGACCTCGTTTGGCGCCTCCCCCTCCACTTTGCTGGTGATAACCGAGACAGCCGCCCCTTTCTCCGCCAGCTTCTTTGCATCATTGTGCAGCGATGTCCCCCGGTGCAGGGCAAAGGCGTTTGTTTTTGCCTCAAATCTGGACGGGTACGATTCAGTGATGTTGCAGATGCGCATCTGGCTCTTCAAAAATAGAGAATAGCAGTCTACATATTAAGCTTCCTGTCGGGTATCGAGATTCCTCACAGACCATTTAAACAACAAACTTCCCTCCACACATCATTATGGTAAACGCTCTATTTATTCTGCCGCATGATCTCCACGCTCACCTTACACCAGTCGCAAAATGCTTTTTCCAATTCAAACACACCTCTTCTTTGCCAGAATTACCATATCTTGCCCTCTTCTGGTATGTGAACAAATATCATTTACCATATTGCCAAAGAGGATATAAAATGCAATATACATCTTTTTGAGCAGAAAGTCATTCGAGTTGTTTTTTGGGTAGGGCTCAAAGAAATGTGTCGTCTTCACATCCAGTATATCTAAATGCTTTCCCATCAATGCGGTAACATAGCCGATCTCTTGGGCATTCTCAAAGGGATGGAAATCGCCATTTGCCAGCTCATATCTTTTATATCGATAGCCATTAGGCGCGGTAAATATCAGAAATCCGCCGTCTTTGAGCAAATACGTTATAATCTTAAAATGCGCTTGTTGCTCACGCTCGCTCAAATGCTCAAATGTTTCTACTGACAGCACCAAGTCAAATTTCTTTTTCAGCTTTAATTTTGTAAAATCGCCAACAAAAAAATTAATGTCCGGACCCTTTTCTTTTCCAATGAGTATGCCTGCCCTTGACAAGTCAATGCCATAAATGGCATAGTGCGGATATAGCTTCTTGATTAAAATGAGATTATCCCCTTTTCCACAACCCAATTCAAGCACATCCATATGCCTTTTGCTGATATTCTTCAATAGCTTCCTGATGAAATATTCTCTGCTCCTTGCCCTAATGTTAAGGTAAAACCTTCGTTTCTCTTCATGATCATATTTTCTATTGTAAAACTCCGTTTCATCCCTCTTCAAGTGCTCATCGCGTGTCATCTCTTAATCACCTTTCGTTTGCAATTCCTCGTCTTTGATATCAAACTTATGCCGGATGTACTCTACTATTGCATTAATCCCCGCATGTTTATCATTAAACTTTTCCTGCAATTCTTTGATGTCACGAATTGCCGATTGCTTAAACTGATCGAGCGCCTCATTCCGCTCGATGTCTTCACTGCGTGCAGAGTGCCGTACTTTAAAGTCTTTTATTGTTTTCATTATCGCCTTTCCGTCACCCAATACCAGAATTTCCCATCCGTTCTCTGACCGTTGGTTCTTGACAAAGCAAGCATAGCTCTCCCGTATCTGTTTGGTTACGCCAAGCTATTCAATACCTTCTTTGACTGCTCGAAAATTGCAGAACTAAACGGATACGTCTTGTATTGTCGGACATGATCGAGGACATTACACCCCTTACATGGCTTGAAGTCAATTTGTCCCTTGATCATCTTCTCTCGTACCATCTGGTAACGCGGTCCGTTCCAAACTTCTTCCAGTGTTTGATGTTCCATATTGCCTAAAATAAGATCGCCATCCCAGTCATTGCAACAAAGGGCAACATCACCGTTCCATAAAATGACCACACTTTTCCATACGTACAGGCAGGGAACAGTCCTCTGATAATCCCATTGCCTCCTCCAGTTAATATGCTTTCTCACGATAACCTCATCTATTCCTTCGCGATCCCATTCCTTCTTAAACGCGGCAATATCATCTTTGGTCTCATTCATGTGGATAATCTGTACCGCAATGCGTGTAGTATAATGATGTGCATTCTTTATCTCGACGAAATCTTTAATATTCTGCTGGAGCCTCTCAAAGTCGCCGCCAATTCGTATCTTATTATACTTCTCTTCGGTTATGCCGTCGATACTAAACCGGATAGAGTAGAGCCCAGAATCCATCATTGCATTGGATAATTCTTTTGTTAGCAATGTTCCGTTCGTATGAAGACCGGTACGCACGTTCTTGCTCTTCGCATAGCGAATGAACTCTGGCAGTTCTTTATGCAATGTCGACTCTCCGAACGCTTGCAAATACACAAGATTCATGTTTTTATGGTTCTCATCAATGATTTTCTTAAATACGCTGAACTTCATAAAATTCTTTTTTCGCTTCATAATATCCATAAAGCACATAGTGCACCGAAGATTGCATGCATTCGTAAGCTCAATACAATGGATATTCGGCTTATTCTCTAATACTACTTTCTGATGATGATAGCCATAGTCTCCCTTAAACTCATTATACGCTTGTTTAAAATATTTTGGGCGCAGGAGATTGGCCATTTTACCCACCGAATATTGCAAATATATATAAATCTGCTGTTTCAATAAATAGCATCCGCATGCCTGCTCATACTGCTCAGAGCGTATGTGTGGCAACAATCTTTTCCGCACAACATTTAAATATCACTTATACAACTCAGATGGGGTAAAGAACAAATAAAACACCTTATGAAAAACGAAGTTATCTTGATATTCCCGGCGAAACCTGGCTTCATCAAAGAAGTGCGCATGCCCTTGATGCTACTCGCTCTGGCAGGCGTGCTGGAGAAAGAGGGCTTTAAGGTCACTATTTTTGACGGCCGGCTCAAGCAGAAAGAAGCATTACAGCTCAACAATACGATTGCCGTCGGCATTTCTACCACGACCGGCGGGCAGATCGTCGACTCATTAGATTTTGCAAAATACATCCGGGAGAAAGATTCTACTATACCATTGATATGGGGGGGTATGCACCCTACAATGGATCCCAAGGGAACTGCTGCCAATGAATATGTTGATGTAGCAGTCCGCGGCGATGGCGAATTTACCTTTTTGGAGCTGGTGCAAGCATTTGCCAAAGGAAGGAAAGTGACTAACCTCGGTGATATCAAAGGCATTACCTGGAAGAATACAGAAAAGGACATTATCACCAATCCGCCCCGGGAATATACCAATCTTGATCTCCTCGGTATCGCCCCGTATCACCTGCTTGATATCGATAAATATTCATATAAAGAATTATTTAATATCAACGCAACGCGCGGGTGCCCACACCGCTGTACTTTCTGTGTGCTTATTGACAAGTGGCGGGCGCCCAGTAGCGAAAAACTGCTAGATCACGTGGAATATGTCATTAACAAGTTCCATCCAAAAAAGATAGGGTTTCCTGATGCAAACTTCTTTGTGGGAAAACAATGGGCAAAACAATTTATGGATGAAAAAATTAAGAGAGGAATCGACATACCTTGGGGAACGGATTGCAGGTTAGATTATGTCGCCGGGTATGATGACGAGTACATGTCCACTATGCAAAAATCTAACTGCTATGGCTTATTATTCGGCGCAGAATCGGGTTCTCAGCGAATCCTCGATCTGGTAAAAAAAGACCTTAAGGTAGAACAGACAGTCATCGCCATTGAAAAAATGGCCAAATACGACCTTGGCGCCGTATGCAGCTTTGTCGTAGGCAATATCGGTGAGACAAAAGAAGAAACCATGCAAACCCTTGGCCTCATTGACCGACTGATGCGCATCCATAAAAAGCTGGATGTCAATGGCATCTTTATTTATAACCCTTGGCCAGGAGCGCCAGGATTTAATGATGCGATGAAACACGGCGTAAAGCTTCCAACAACCCTCGAAGGCTGGGGAAAGTTTAGTATGGGGACAAGCTACTGGGAGAACCCATTCTACTCCGGGCGCTACAAGAGCTGGCTCCGCACTTTAGAGATGGTCTCCCGCCTGCCGTTCAATCCAACAGACCATTACGAGCCAGTCACGAAAAACCACCAGAAATTCACATTCCTAAGGGAGCAGCTCTACAAGCTCCTGATTGCGGACACCAGGCTCCGATGGAAATACAAGTTCTTCCATTTTGGGTTTGAATACGGCCTGCTCAACAGATACCTTAATAAGTATGGTACGGTGTAATCCATATCTTCCTCTCTCAAGAAATCTCATCTTTACTCAAATACGCCGAAAGCTCCGTGCTTCGTCAAGAACACGCCCCGCACTTCAGTGTAGGGATAGCCGCGGGCAGGTGAATTTTTGTTACACTGGTACGGGAGTGCCAGAATCCTTTTCTTCTGCTTTCTTTTTCTGGTTGGCTTTCCTGATCACGTTCATGAGCAATGGTCTTGCAGAGCGGACTGTCCAGATTAATTCGTGTATCGAACGGATGTCATTCAGGACTTCGAACATCTTTGACGGCCTGAAATAAAACCTCCTGTATGCTGCTTTTTGCAATTCTATTACTTTGCCCTTATCAATGTATGGTGTTTGGTAGTGAAAGTCTGCCGCATAGAATCCGCTCTCAGTCCCTTCTTCATCGGTTGCCTTGGTTAACCAGCCGTTCGCTTGGATGATATCATAAAGTTCTGTATTGGGGAGAGGAAGTGCAATCATGAAGTTTGCGATTGAAGGATTCAAATCGATTGCAAAATCGATTGTTTGATTAATTGTTTCTTCGGTATCATTAGGGAACCCAATCATAAAGAATCCTATGCTAACAATTCCAACTTCACGAAACCATTTGACAGCCTGGCGCACTGCACTAAGCGTTAAGCTTTTTTTGATTGATCTTAATATCTCTTCATTCCCGCTTTCAATGCCAATTCCGGCTTTATAAACGCCGGCTCTCTTCATTTTCTTGACAAGCTCAAATGTCAATCGATCAGCGCGGACGCCATTCTGCAAATTGATTGCGACATCCAATCCTCTTTCTATAATCATATCAAGTATCTTTTCCGCACGGGGGATATCAAGTGTGAAATTATCATCAAGAACGTCTATTTCCTTCACACCAAAATCTTTGATAAGCCATTCAATCTCATCGACGACATGTTTTGGGCTTCTTGATCTAAACCGATTCTTGAAAGGGCTTTTGAGAGAGCTTGAGGAACAGAAGATACACTTATACGGGCAGCCCCTGGAGGTGAATATTGCTGCCATTGGTTTTCTGCGTGAACGTGACGTATACGTGCCGAGTGGCGGTAGTAAATGGAATGCTGAGAATGGAAGGTCATCAAGGTTAGGAATCAGTTCTCTTGGTTTGTTCACAATCAGCTGCCCATTATCCTTGAACATGATCCCATCAATTTCTTTCCAGGCTTTTCCTTGACAGATCTCAAGGAATGTCAGCTCCGCTTCCCCCTGTACGAAAATGTCCGCCATACTGCGGTCTAACAAGAGGTCTATCTTTTCTGGGAAAAAAGGGCCTCCAAGAACAACGGGGATACCGAGCCGCTCTTTTACTCTTTTTGATATCTCAATGCCGCTCCGTGCAGTGACAACATTAAGATAAACGCCGAGAATATCGGGACTAAACTCTTTTAGTTCATCGAAAACGATGCTGGGCTGTTTTTTTAACACATTAGCATCGATAATCTTACATATGAACCCATTCTTTTCTAAGACTGCTGCGATTGAGGCAAGGCCTAATGGGGGATAAATCGTTGCCTCGTTCACTCCCGTTGCATAGTACGGATATGGATTCACGAGAGCAACTTTCTTAACTAGTCTCGCCTCCTGGATTATCAGTTGGCTTTTATCCATTGCCATTCCTATTCTGTTATCTCCTATAAAAGCTTTTTGTTTAATAATTCCGTGGGCTAAGTCTCCCCGCGTCGCGCGGAGTAGATGAATGCCCACTATGCACGAAGCGCATCAGAAGCTCTTTGCATTCTCCCGTATGTATCCCGCAACCACTTCCGCAGAGACATGCCCCGCCGTTCCGCAGTAGTAGCTTGACGCCCAGAAATCATCCGAATAGCGCGTGCTGCGGATGGCTGAGAACTTCTGTCGAAGGTCCCGGGACGTCCATGCCTTGAGCGACTGCGCCACCTGCGCAGGAGCCCATCTTGGTGGCGCAGAGACAAAGAAATGCACATGGTCGGGCATCACCTGCAGCGCCATCGGCGTCCATCCCTTCCAGGCGCACACGCGCCTGATCGTCTCCTTCACCACGCCGTCAAACGGCTTGCTCAGCACCCCCATCCTCGTCTTCGGAATCCAGATGAGGTGGTAGTTGATGTTGTAGATGGAGTGCCGGGTCTTCCTCACCCTTGCTATCTCCACCTTCGCCTCATCCGCGAGGCGGAAATGCTCTGTGCAGTCCATATGCGCAGCATTTTGCTGCAGCATCTTCACTGCATCCCAATTCGTGTTTGTCGCCATTTTTTTCCTCCGGCGGCAGCACCACCCAGAGGGAAAACCGAGCCTTCGTTCGACCCATATGATTTTAGCGACTGCAAGGAGCGACCCCGCAAGGGGAAAATCATAATAAGGGAGAACGAAGCGAAGTGTTTTCCAGCACAGAGAACGCTAGGCGGGGGAGGCCCCAGACGTAAGTCTGGGGAGTTTCACTTTAAGCAAAGCGATATAATATCAGTTTTCCACCATTCCATCAAAAATGCCGAGCATTTTTGACAAGATTAACTCTTCGATACGTCTGAAATCGCCTATCGCACGGTCAGAAACCCCGATGATTTCTGATACCAGCCAGGCTGTTCTTGGCATCTCTCCTCAGGCAACGGGCTTTTATAGCTGAGATGCCGCCTTTATACCCTTTTGAACAGTTTCAAGATAATTCAACAGCCTTTGTAGAACCAATTGCTTTTCTCAATAATAACTTCAAAAAGAATCCCGATATTTAATTTTTGAGGGGGTCATACCAACACCATCTAATCAGCGTTCCGCTCGTATAAGAATACATCTCCAAGAATATAATTATTGAATATTTTCCGGTATATAATTAATTCCGGTGTCCATGCCTGGATCCTTACATGCTTAAGCAGTCGGAAGGGGGTATTTTCAGTTACTAATGCCTTCACAAATCCGCAATCGCTATAGTCACAGTGGTAAATCTCACTGCAGCATACCGGGTCCTTAAATGGGTTATCATGTGAAGCAGTGTATTTGTTCAGCAATGCTTCATGTATCACCAAATAGCGCGACTCTGCAAGAGCACCAATAGGATACTCTGGCGGAATCACAATCCCATAATTGTTAATCACCATATTATCGCGCTTGATGTCGGTAACAGTCTCCACCTGCCGCTCATTTTCTGCAATATACTTATAGCCGGGATGAACAGTAAATCCGGTAGCGATCTTCTCATCGGTGTTAATATGCTCCAGCATCCACTCGCCGAGTATTCCCCTGGTATCATAGAAATAATTATAGCCGAACGAAGCAGCATATACCGCCTGGTAGCCGAAGATGATGACCAGCAGCAGCGGATACGCCTTTCTTAGTCGGAGGTGTGCTACCCCATACCCTGCGCACATCGCAATAAAAGGGATTATGGGGAGCAGGAACCGCGCTCTGGTCACATCGCCAATCATAATCTGTACGAAATATGCTGCCAGTGTCACAACAATAACCAGTATCCGACGGTCACGGAATAGTCGCGCATTCCACATGAGCACCATTCCATACACCGCCAGCAGGAACACGGGCAGCCCAACCGCAGGAACCATATCAATCATATACACTATTGGATTCAGCAGCTTGTTGTAGTCCCTCGTCTGCACAATCTCCTGCTGCACAAATTGGAGTGTGTCCTGAAAATTCCCCAGCCCATAGGCAAATCCATTGGAGATAACAAACGAACTGACGATAATCAGCCCGGCTAATATAGTCATAAACCACCGCCGTTCACTCTCAAAGAACGCAAGGTACACCACAGGCAGCGCTGCAAACACCGCGAACTTTGCAGCAACGGCAGCCCCGGCGGCAACTGCAGCAATCACCAGGTACATCATATCTTTCTTCTTGAGAAAGAGTGCGGCAGCAAAGAACGTCACATACAAAAAGAGCACCGTACTGGCATCCTGCTTTGCGATATTACTACCGACGATATGCAGCCCGGAAAGCGCGATAAACAGCGCAGAGAAGAACGCTGCTTTCCTGTTCTGAAACAGCTCTTGTGCAAGGAAAAATACCAAAATGACCGTAATGCTGCCCGCAATCAGTGCCAACCCCCTTCCGATGGCAACAAGCAGAGGTATGGGGACGCTTCCAATGACAATCTTTAGGGGCAGTGCAGCGAGCGCAACCTGGGCAGAAAACCCCTTCACATACGGAATATGGTATTTATCCGGATGCAATGTCAAAAATTCATCTGCCTGGTATGCGGCAATCCCCTCATCGCCGTTTAGCCCGACATTGATGTTCCCGAATAGGTGGTACCCCCAGAACATTCCCGGAACGCGTAGCGCTGCGGCAAGGAGCAGCGTTATCATGAGGAGCAGCCAGAGACGTCGGTTCATTTGCTTTAAGAACGCGCACCCCTATAAAAAGATTACCCGTTAATTTTATAAGCCAGTCGGCAATCGCTTGCCTCATGGAAAGTGGGGTGGCAGAAAAAAGAGTATTCATTACCGGCGGCGCAGGATTTATCGGCAGCAATCTGGCGCACCACTATCTGCATACTGGCAACAAGGTCGCTATCATTGATGATTTCTCCAGAAGAGGCGCGCCGTATAACATCCACTGGCTCCGCCAGGAGTTTCCCAAGAATCTCTGCATTGTCAAAGGCAATGTTGCCCATGATACAGAAAAGCTGCGCATCGGCATCAAGGATGCAGACCTGGTCTTCCACTGCGCAGGCCAGGTAGCTGTCACCACCTCAATCCAGAACCCGCGCCTGGACTTCTTATCAAACCTGGTCGGAGCGTTCAACATACTCGATATTGCACGGCGCTGCAATACCAATCCCGTTCTTCTCTATCCCTCCACCAACAAGGTGTATGGCAGCATGAATTCCACAGGTGTCGTTGAACAGGCGATGCGCTACGCCCTCAAGATTCGTCCCTCCGGCATTGCGGAAGATACCCCTTTGGATTTCCATTCGCCCTATGGCTGCTCCAAGGGAGCTGCTGACCAGTATTTCCTGGACTATGCCCGCATCTACGGCCTGAAGACCATTGTGTTCCGGCAGTCCTGCATCTACGGCTACCGCCAGTTCGGTATTGAGGACCAGGGATGGGTCGCCTGGTTCATCATTGCGCACCTCCTTAATAAAGAGATTACCGTCTATGGCGATGGCAAGCAGGTGCGGGACATTTTATTCATCGACGATCTGATTCAGGCATATGAGCTTGCCATAATGCACATCCGCAAAACAGCGGGCCAGGTCTACAACATCGGCGGCGGCCAGAAAAACCAGGTATCCCTCATCGAGCTTATCCAGCTGATTGAGGGCATCACCAAGCGTAAGGTTCGCTACCAATTCGCCCACTCGCGCCAGGGTGACCAGAAGATTTACGTGAGCGATATATCCAAGGCAAAAAAGCATTTTGGCTGGCGGCCGAAAACAGGCGTGCATGCGGGCATCGCCAAAATGCTCCGTTGGATTGAGCAGCATATGGCGCAGATTCGAGAAGTGCAATAGACGCAAAGATATTTAAAACCATCCGCTTCCCCGCATCATCATGAAGCTGGTCAGCATCGTTATCCCTGCCTATAACGAAGAAGAGACCATAGGGATGGTGCTGGATGACCTCTTCAAAACGCTCAAGCGAATGAAAGGATATCATTTTGAGACGATTGTTGTTGACAACAACTCCACGGATAAGACTGCCGCTATTGCCAAGCAGAAAGGCGCCGCTGTCCTCCATGAGCAGAAGAAAGGAAAAGGCAATGCCCTGAAAGCAGGCTTCGCCGGCACCCGTGGCGACATGATTATCATGATGGATGCAGACTATTCCCACCGCCCGGAGGACATTCCCTTCTTCCTCAAGAAGATTGAGGGGGGGAACGGACTGGTCATCGGCTCGCGGATAACTGGGGGAAGCGAGGAATACACCTCGATTCGGAGCTTCGGCAACATTATGCTTACCGCTGCCTTTACCACCTTATTCGGCATTTCGTTCACAGACGTCCTCAATGGTTACAAGGCATTCCGCAAGGAGCTGATTAAGAATTATGAATACCATTCGAGCGACTTCCAGATTGAGATCGAGCTTGTTGCCAATGCCCTGCGCGCCGGCTACCAGATTGCAGAGATTCCCAGCCACGAGCGCATCCGCGCTGGCGGCAAGATGAAATCCATGGCCTTGGTCCATGGGCCGAAATTTCTTTACCGAATCATAAAAGAAGGAATTAAATATAGAACCGGACTTTAGTATGAATAACTGGTGATGATATGCTCAAATTATTGCGCGAGAAGATTGGTGGCTTGGGAAGGAAACATCGGTATGTCGCCTATGTTGATGGGATTATTACCAGAATGCATAAAGACAGGCGCGTGATGAATACCTTAATGGGCATCATGAAAGAAGAATCAAGCCTCTGGAAGCCCAGCGAGCTCTTCATGGTCTACTCGCTGACGGCGAAACAGAGAAACATCAAAGGAGATTTTGCGGAAATAGGGGTATACAATGGGACATCGGCAAAAGTCATATGCGAATGGAAGGGTGACCGGCCACTGCATCTCTTTGATACTTTTGAAGGCATGCCTGTACGGAGAGTAATCGATGAAATCCGGTACTGGAAGGGCCGCTACCGGTATGATACGCGCTATGTGCAAAAGCGCCTGGCAAAATACCCTAATGTATTCCTGTATAAAGGGCATTTCCCGCAGACCGCAGACCCAGTGCTCAACAAGAAATTTGCCCTTGCCCATTTTGACGGAGACCTATACCAGAGCGCGGTTGATTTCCTCAATGTATTCTACTCGAGGATGCAGAAAGGGGGTGTTATGCTTTTCCATGACTATCCATGCTCCCGCGGCCTTAAAAAAGCAGTTGATGAATTCTTCGCGAAAATGCCGGAAAAGATAATTGAACTGCCCATGAACCAGTGCATGGTCGTTAAGGAGTGATGCGAATGCAATTCATCGAGCCGACATTCAAGCGCAAGTACTTCGTTCCGCCCCGAGAAGGGGACGACCTGCCCGATGCATCCTGGGCATACTACAGCAGCAATCCGATCATTCGTGCGGTCTACTATGCGCGGCTCAGGCAGTCATTGGGGATGGTAGAGAATACTCAGCGCAACCAGAAGATTCTCGACATCGGTACTGGTTCTGGTGTCTTGATCCCTAGCTTGGCGCGGTACGGAAAAGTGTACGCTGTTGACCGCGAGGAGAAGTTTTTGGCAAAAGCGCGGGCATTATGCGCGAGATATAGCATCCCATCCATTATCCGCCGGGCAGACATACTCGCACTGCCGTTCCGCGACAGCATATTTGACACGATTACCTGTATCAGTATTATGGAGCACGTGCAAGACCTGGACAAGGCATTCACTGAAATCCGGCGCGTCATGAAAAAGGGAGGGGCTCTTGTCGTCGGCGTTCCGATTGAGAAATTCCTCGTAAAGAGCATCTTCAGCTTATTCGGCTTACAACAGGAAAAAACCGGCCACTGTTCGCATTACACTATCATTGAACAAAAGCTCAGAAACTATTTTGTAGCAAAAAAGATAAAGAAAATCCCCTCATTCCTGCCGCACAGCTTGAGCCTTTACAAGATGTATTATTGCATAAAAGAATAAATCACAGGAGAATAGATTACGGCGTTCCCAGCACCACCTTCTTCAATGCAGTCCGCAGCAAGCCGTTCCCGCCGACAAAATTCCGCTTGAACTCCTGCCAGTTATTCACCTGGCGGATCCGCTTGAGCAGATAGCTTGGTCGGAGATAATATTCGAGTACAGCCCTTCCTGTCCAATATTGCAGCTGCTTGGTGCTAAGCTTCGCAGTGCGCACTAACGATTCCGTTCCCTGCATCAAGTGTCCATCATAATCGGCTGGTTGCTCAAATAGGTTATTTTGCATCACTTCTTCATATACAGGTGTCCCAGGATAGGGGGTGAGCATATTAAAGAAAGTAATCTCTGCATTCACTTTTTTCGCAAAAGCAATCGTCTGCTTGAGCTCCTCAACGCCTTCCCAGGGGAAGCCCATCACGAATGAGGCTTTTACGATGATGCCGTGCTTTTGTGCCATCCGGACAGCAGTAATCACCATCTCTTTGGTAATTGGCTTGTTGATGCGCTTGAATCCTTCTTCATAGCCGACTTCAAGCCCGAAGACAATACTCTTGCACCCGGCACTTGCCATAGCGGCAAGCAAGTCATCATCCATGTGGTTGACCCGCGTCAGGCATTCCCAGACGATGTCCAGCTGCGCCGCTTTGATCATATCGCAGAGCTGGATCACGCGCTTGTGATTCACGCAGAACTCATCATCAGTAAAATAGATATGCCCAATATGATACTGGTCATACAGCAACCGAATCTCCCTGAAGACGTTCTCTGCCGAGCGCTGCCTCCAGTATTTTGCCTGGTGTGAACTCTGGCAGAAGCTGCATTTGAATGGGCAGCCGCGCGAGGTGGTCATCGTCGTGAACTTTTTCCCCAAATCCAACCACCCATAGGAATGGTATTTCTCCATGGGAAAGAGGTGATATGCAGGCAGCGGAAGCGTATCGAGCTCTTTCACCACATCGCGGGGGGTTGTCCTTACCTTTTGCCCGTCCGCGACATACATTAATCCCTTAATCTCCTCTCTCTTTATCGAGGGTTTCCCTTTGATAAGCGGAATGAGCTCTTTGATGGTTTCCTCTGCCTCTCCGATCACAGCATAGTCAACAATCGCCGGCTGCTCGAATGCAGACTCCGGGTTGACGCTTACATGCGGCCCACCGATAATGGTGATGACTAAAGGATTCTTTGCCTTCGCCTCTTTCAGAATATCCATGGCAATGCTAAAATTCGCTGTTACCGACCCGATTAATATTACACTAGGGTCATGCGCCTCAATCTGCTTGATTGATTCTTCCTTTGTATATTCATTGCCGAAGCAGTCCAGAATCTTGACATCATATCCGAGCTGTTCAATGATTGCCGCGATAATGCCCATTCCCAGATTAGGGCATTTGGGAGTGATAGATTCTAGTCTACCATAATTAAACGATGGAACCACACATAAGATATCAGTCATCTCTTTTGCCTCCGTGCCACATCACCGCATATCTTCAGGAGTTTATATGTTTTGTGTTTGTCAAGAACCAACGGGTTTTAGTTGTTAAGAATATATGTGGAATCTTGCTGTTTCGAGAAAATGGCTTCTTTAAGCTCCTTCCATTCACCAGTTGGTACTACTTGAAGGAGAATAATCAGTGCCCCATACGCCAGCGCGCCGATACCGAAGATAGCAGCGAGCGGCAGCGGTCGGGCAAGCCAAACTATTCCCGCAAGTATGCCGCTGGCAACAATAATCTTTCCTACGGGTTTGGCAACCCCAAGCCTGCCTATATATTTTTGGTAGAAATAGACATATACCCAGAAGAGAATAGCCTCGCATATCAGCGTAGTTATTGCGGCTCCGACGTGCGAGAATACGGGAATGAAAACAAAATTAAGCAAAATATTGAGTATGCTAAATACAATCATGATTGTGAGGTTAAGCTTTTGCTTTTCTATGGTGTTCAATGCTGCAGCAAGCGGCCGGATGATGAAGATGAACACCAGCGCAACAAGCAGGATTTGGAGGGTAAGGGCAGATTTCACAAAGGCGCTACCGTATACCAGAGAGATAAACATATCGCTGAGCAAAATTCCCCCTGCTGCAATAGGCGCCGCGGCAATAAGGAGATAGATCAATGATCTTCGCACGCTCATCTGTAATGAGGGCAGGTGGGACACCGCAAACTTAGACATTACTGGAAACATCGCGCTGATGAATACCACCGGGATGAACATCAGCCCCTCAATAATATGGTAGGCTGCATTATACCAGCCGACAACCGCGTCACCCCGCATAAAAGAAAGCATCACCATATCAATCTTAAAATACACAAGAAAGAAGAAATTGACCAGCAGGAAGGGCCAGGCAGTTTGAAGGAGGTTCTTCATGAACTGGGTGTCCAATCGGAATGAGATGCGTAAAAATCTCCTCGCCAAAACCGCACTTCCCAAAACATTCGCTGCAGTCACTGCCAAAAATGCCCAGGCAATGCCAATAATGCCGTAGCCAAGCGCAATGGCAAGCCCACTCAACCCAAATGCAGCAATCTTCTCCAAAGCGCGGATAATCGCTTCGTACTCCATCCGTTCAAAGGCAAAAAATACCGCCCGGAACGTATGTGCAATGGTATCACCGAGCAGCGATGCGCCGAATATCAGGAGAATGGCACCGGTTTCCGGCGGATAGCCAATGCCCCACACGACGATTGCAAATATGGCATACGCTCCTATAGTAAGTATGATTTTTAGTGGCACCGCATTCCCCAGGTATTGCGAGGCAGTTTCCCGATTCCGTGCAATCTGGCGGATGAGCAGCTTGCTGATCCCGAAGTCAGCGGCAAGCCCGAAAAAAAAGGCAAATGCAAGAGCGAATGAATATGTGCCAAACGCCTCACTGCCGAGCCTCCGTGCAATAGCAATACTCAGCCCAAATACTGCCAGCTTGCTGATAATATCGGCTGCAGCAAGCGCTACCGTGTTCCTCACAATTGCCCGGACACTGCTCATACTCCGTTGCAAATCGCCCGTCTTTAAAAACTATGAGGATGGGTTATGGGGATGGGCAGCGTAATACTGCCCCCGCCTCTTTTCCGTGTGAATAAAACCGCTTGACAGGCAAGCAGGGAATCTGCTCCATCTGCACTTTCTGGTTGAAATTCACAAACAGCACGGTTCCATTCCTCACCTGATCAACATTTCCCTCATAAATCCGGTAGCGGTGGAGCTTTCCCTGCCGATCAGACGGATATTGCCCGTAATCATACGCCATGCTGATAATTCCCTTGTCCGTCGCCCAATACGGCTCCGGCAAATCATTATCTTTGGCGAACGATATCATTTCCCTGATGACCGCATGGTAATCCGGCTGATTGAGCTGCAGCACATACTCTCCGTCAAGGAAGAGATTGTATCCTATGCCGACCGCAAGGAAAGCCAGCAAGGCATATCTCCATCGTATTGCAGCACCGATCCAGCTGACGGCAGAGACGAGTAGCATGAGAATAACTGCGATAAATGACACCCCAAACCAGGAGCCATGGCTGATGGCATACGGCAGGATAAAATTCCAGTCCAGCTGCTTAACCGCAGTGATATAATACTGCATCAAGTGCGGATATTGGACGCTCGCCGCCCGGGTAAGGAAGGAAAAGAAAAGGAAGAATACCGCGCCAGACGCCGCAAGCGCAATGCTTTCCCGCCTGCTCAACTGCACCCTGCTTAATTCCCGTGCACTCAGCAGCACGAGCGGCGGAATGATGAACATGAAGTACCTGCTGAAGTCTCCTGCCTGAAAGATCGCCAGATGCAGCACTATCCCCATAATCAGCCAGACCGCGGGAAATGCATCTTTCTTCTCCCTGCGGAGCAGGGCAAGTGCAGCAAGGCCAAGCAAGAAGGGAGTTGCCCAGAGGAGAAGCGCAAAGAGCTTTCCGCTGAAAGGTATGCCCATCCGCGCAGCGCCGACAAAAATATACCTAATCGTCATCCAGAACGTATCCGGGTTCTTCCAGAGGAAGTACAGCGGGAACGGCAGGTAGACAAGCATGGCAATAACTCCAAGGATTAGCTGCCTGCGGACGGTTTGGATAATGCTCTTGGTGCGTATCCATTGGTAAATAAAAAGAATAGCAAAGAGCAGCCCGCCGACATAATTCGTCAGAAGAATGCTCCCCATCCCGATGCCTGCCAGCACCGCGTCACGCAGATTGCGGTATCTCTCCTGCCGCATAAAGAAATATGCTGTCCAGAGGTACAGGAATATGAGGATGCTGTCATCATTAATCTCCAGGGATGCCAATATCGGATAAAAGCTCACTGCCATCAGCCCGGCAGCGATGTATCCAATCTTCTTGGAATACAATTCATTTCCGAGTAAGAATATAACCACCACCGAGAGCAATCCAAAAACAATCATCACGCCGCGATATGCCCACACATCCATTCCGAACAGGCGGGCGGCAAGGTTCAGCAGGAATATCGTTGCGGGCGGCCTTTGGTGGTACTGCACATTCACCCAGCCCGGCTCTGCCACGGAATCAGCCAGGATCGCCTCGTCAAAGAACAGGGCATTACCTATGCCGGACAGGCGGATAAGCAGGGCGATGAGCATGATTGCAGGCAATGCCCGTTTCATCCGCAGGGGAAGCAGCCCCGGGCTTTTAAGCCTTTATGCAGCTCGGGCTGCCTGTTCCGATAAAGTATTTAAACTCAACGCCAATCCATCCCGGCATGAAAAGCCTCTCGGTTTTTTTTCCCGCATACAACGATGAGGGGACGATCGGCAAGCTTGTCCAGGAGGCTGCCGTATTGCTGCCGGGCATAGTGGACGATTACGAGATTATCGTGGTTGACGACTGCAGCCCGGACAGTTCCGGCAGGATTGCGGACGCGCTCGCAAAGAAAAATAAGCATATCAGGGTTATTCATCACCAGGAAAACCGGGGAGCAGGAGGGGCCCTCCTGACCGGCTACCGCAGTGCAAGCAAGGAATACGTCTTCTATACCGACGGCGATGCCCAGTACAATCTTCAGGAGGTCAGGAATCTCATTCCCTACCTGCAGAAAAGCGATGTCATTGTCGGCTACCGGAAAAAGCGCCAGGACCCGTTCATCAGGATACTCTTCAGCAGGATATACCACATCCTGCTTTTCTTCCTCTTTGGTCTCCATCTCCGGGATGTGGATTGCAGTTTCAAGCTCATCAGGAAATCACTCATCGATCAAGTGAACATCCGGGCAAAGACCGGCTTTGTTGACGCGGAGCTGATGTGGAGGCTGCAGCAGATGCGCCAGAGGATCATCGAGCTGCCGGTTACCCATTACCCCCGCCCGGTCGGCAGGACCCAGTTCTTCCGCTTTACTGCAGTCTACGGGATGGTGATGGAAGCCATCAAAATCCGTTTTAACATCCGATGATACTGGTCACTGGTGCACAAGGGTTTGTAGGATCCCATTTGCTTCCTGTGCTCAAGGGAGCAAAGGCATTTCAGGGCGATATCCGCTCAGAAGACGCTGTTGACCGGCAAGTGAAGGGCTGTTCCGCCATCATCCACCTTGCCGCCTACCAGGGAAACAGTATCGCTGAGGCAGAAACAGTTAATGTAGGCGGCACCAGGAACCTTATCCGTGCAGCGCGGAAATACCGGATACCGCATTTCATCTTCCTCAGCAGCGAATATGTCCTTGATCGCTATCAAACGCCATACAGCAGGACCAAGGCGAGGGCGGAGAAGATCGTCCAGGCATTCCCCAACCATCTGGTCATCCGCTCAGCGGTCATGTATGGGGGCGCGGACACCAGGAGCATTGCCCGCCTCATCCATGCGATAAAGCGGTTCCCCATCATCCCGATCATCGGCAATGGCATCATGCAGCCCATACACGTGAGTGATGTCGTGGAGTATGTCAAAATCGGGCTGGAGCGCAATATCTGCGGCACGTATCTCATCGCAGGAAACCCCACCCCTCTTCGTGATCTCATCCATGCTGCTGCGCATATGCTGGGCAAGCGTGTCCTGGTCATATCGCTGCCCCGGGCAGTGGCTTCCCTCATCAACGGCCTGGAGCATGTCGCACCCCTGCCGATAACCGCTGCACAGGCCTATTACCTGGGCAGGAGGCAGGTGCATGACACCGTTGCCGCAGTCCGGGCATTCCATTACGCCCCCCTCCCCCTGGAAGCAGGCCTCAGGAAAACCCTCTCCACCCTATAAATCTTTATAAACCGCCGGCATCTCGCTGCTGGGCATGATACCCTTTGCCGATCTCCAGGCCCAGTACCGCGCCATCAAGCTGGATATCGATCAGGCGCTCACCGCAGTCATGGGAGGGTCGCAATTCATTCTCGGCGAGCATGTCTCCCGGTTCGAGCAGGCGTTCGCCGCATACTGCGGCAGGAAGCATGGCATCGGCGTTGCATCAGGCACCGATGCCATCCATCTTGCACTTCTTGCAGCAGGAATCACGCAGGGCGACGAAGTCATTACCGTAGCGAACACTGCAGTAGCCACTGCGGCGGCCGTCACCATGGCGCGCGCAACGCCGGTCTTTGTCGATGTCGATGAGCACTACACCATGGATCCTGCGCTGCTGAAGAGCAAGATCACCGCGCGGACAAAGGCGATTGTTCCCGTGCACCTCTTCGGCCAGCCCTGCGATATGCAGCCCATCCAGGAGATTGCAGAAAATCATCACCTAAGAATAATCGAGGACTGCTGCCAGGCGCATGGCGCAGCCTACCGGGGAAAGCGGGTGCCGGTAAGCGGCACCGGCTGCTTCTCCTTTTATCCCACCAAGAACCTCGGCGCCTATGGGGATGGGGGCATGGTGATCACCGATGATGGGGATATAGCTGAGCGCATCCGGATGCTCCGGGAGTACGGCCAGCGCAGCCGCCACCATGCAGAATTCCACGGCATCAACAGCCGGCTTGATGAGCTGCATGCAGCAGTCCTCCTTGCCAAGCTGAAGCACCTGGACGCCTGGAATATGCAGCGCAGCATCCATGCCCGGCGGTATCATGCGCTACTCAAGGGCGTGGTCATACCCCCCGAGCGCGAGCAGGCGCAGCATGCCTATCATCTATACGTGATCCGCTCCGCGCAGCGCGACCAGCTTCAGCAGCATCTGGAGCAACAGGGCGTCTCCGCACTGGTCCACTACCCCACCCCTATCCACCGGCAGCGGGCGTTCTCCTCCTCATATCCCCTGCCCCGCACCGAGCAGTACGCCAAAGAAATACTTTCCCTTCCCCTCTATCCGGAGCTCACCGAGGGGCAGATTCAGGCAATAGCTGCTGCAGTCAATTCTTTCGGAAAATAAAGATCACCGAGATGTTCCGCAGCCCCTCATTGGTGGGATATGGCCGCTCCACCACATACACTGGCTGGAACCCCAGCGATGTGATGGTGTCAAATTTTTCCTGCGTCATGGGGTAGAGCCAGCTCCGCTGCCCAGTCTCCCACATGTCCGGCATCAGGTAAACCGTCATGTTCGGCTCCCGCTCCAGGAACGCCGTAAAATCCTCATAGGCATCGAAGGTTGCAGTGGAATTCACCCGCAGCACCTTGTCGCTCTCCAGCCCGACGTTATACCCGCAGCAGGCAAAGAAATTGGAGATGTAATGCTCATCTGTCGCGGGGACATTCTCGCTCACCCAGTTCATCGCCTCGATGTAGCCGCGGTAGAAATAATTTCGCATCTCGATGTTCTGGGTTGCTATTGAATACTCCGGCTCGACAATAGCAAAAAATAGTACGATTAGGATAATAATCCGGAGCGTAGCCTGTATATGCGCTGCCTTTTCCTTGATGAACATGCTGATGATGCGGATAGTTTCGTCAGTAACATAGCCGACCATGATGAACACCGGTGGAACAATCGGGAGCATATAACGCAGTTCGGGTACCCTGCCTGAGAAAAAAATGGCCAGCACCAAAAAGAGTATCGGGGTAAGCGTAATAACAATCGCTTCTTTGGTACGGTATACGACTGCAAACAGAATCGCAACCACACCAATCATAATCCCAAGCCATCCGACTAGGGTCGGCAGCTGTTCAAAGATTGGCCAAATGAACCGGAAAGAAAAATTCCGCACCCAGGCAAGGGAAATGCCGAACAAAAAGTCAATAATCCTTCGAAAGAGGAATACTACGACAACAATTCCAATCACCCCGACACCGGCGATTACCCTCCCCTTTGTTGTGCGTATCCAATGCATCACTCGCACAAGCTGCTCTTTTTTGTTTGTAGTAAATAAAAGATATGTAATTGCAAGATATATCATGGTAAGCGGTATCACAAACACCCCCGATGCCTTTGTGGTCAGGGTGAGCCCGCCGACAACAGCGAGTAATGCAACCTGCCACCATTTCCGCTCTCTTTCCGTAAGATAGAGCAGATAGGCAAACAGCAGGATCATGACAGAAATTGCAACATCAACCAGGGCCTTTAAGCTGAGAAACATGTACCAGACATTGAATGCGAGGAGCAGCGCAGCGACCAGCCCGACAAAGCTGTTCCGCAGCCTTCTGCCTATCAGAAACACGAGGATAATGCCCCCAAGCCCGAAGGTGAGCCCCATCAGCCTGCCGGCAATGAAGCTGCTGAAGAAGAAGTCATAGAGCGCCACTAATGAATAGGGCAGGTGGTAGAATCCGACATCGAGGATGAATGAGGGATCCTGGTGGAGCAGCTGCCCGTGCCAGATGTACGAGGTCTCGTCCAGCCAGATGCTGTCCACAAATGCAAGCCTGAAATAGATGGCGCCTGCGATCACCAGGAGGACGAGAAAGGCGACGGCATAATAATCCTTCAGGAACCTGACCGCCCGCTCTTTGGAGATCATGCGGCAGAAAAACCATCCGCCCTATATAATCGTTGTCATTTCGTGGGCTCTGGAGAAAATATAGGGTAGCGCCAGGTTTGTGAGCGGTGCTATACCTGCAACAGCATGGCGGAAGGGGATGCTCCCTCGGGAAGGTACAGCCTTTACCGATGCGGCAGCCAGGAGCGAACCGGCGCTACCCCGAGCGCAGCGATATTTTCTACAGAGCCCATTTCATGTCATTTCGTGCTCTCGACCCGCTTCCAGATGCTGAATCCCTTGCGTGCAATCCGCTGGTCGTGCTGGATAAGCAGCCAGAGGCATATGCGCGCAAAGATCAGCATAATAGTGTACCCGCACTCCCGCACATTCCTTGCATATGACAGTGCGGAAAAGATGCCTCTGCTTTCTTTCCGAAACCCCCGCATTCCCTTCCCAAATCTCCGCCGGATTTGCAATGTGCCGCCAGCGCTCCTCCGCTTCTGCAGCAGCCAGTCAGAGAACGTGGAAGGATACTTCACATACACCTTTGCGGCAGGCGCATAGGCTATCGTATATCCCTGTTCCGCGATGAGATGGGAGATGTATGCGTCGTCGGCAAGCGCATCCTCCGGAACTTCCCGGATGACGTTCCGGATCGCGTACAGGTACCCGGAGCATTCCACAAAGTTTCCCCGCATCCTGCGCCAGTGCGCCCCCGCATCGGTGAGCAGATGGCTCCAGTAGCCGAGCATGGTGCCTTTATCATTGATGCTGATCGGCCTGCTCGATACCGCTCCAACGCGAGAATCAGTAAATGGCTTCAGGAGCGCAGCGACAGCCCCTTTGCCGATAGTAACATCTCCGTCACTCAAAATAAGAATATCACCTTTTGCCTGCCTTAGGGTGAGGTTGAGGGCCGTTGGTTTCCCCTTTCCTTGGTCTTTGATATATCGTATCCTTTTGTTTGCATACTGCCGGACAACCGCCGCAGTCTCCTCATCCGGCGCAACCACCAGGAGTTCATATGCAGGAAGCCGCTGGCTGGTGAATGCGGCCATTGCCCTGCCGATAGTATTCGCCTCCCGGAATGCGGTAATAATAATGGAAATCATTACACCAGCTACTCAAAATCTATTTAAATAGCTTCTTATCCGTAGGCGGCATGGTGACGCTTGCCTACCTTTTCAATGCCACCTATCCGTATGCAGTCTCATTTTGACCTACGAATTAACCTGCGCCAAACGGCGGAATGTGTACATTTAAATACTATTCTTGCCTTCTTAAGAAAATGAACATACTCGTTACTGGCGGCAGCGGGCTCTTAGGAAGCGCG
>C687J35174_10002944_pt1 | contig 23741 bp, 17 predicted proteins | sample RifCSPhighO2_01_FD_35174 | JGI IMG/M metagenome (IMG submission 35174) | reverse complement strand
ACGCTGGGCAAGTCACAGCTCAACAAATTATCAAGCAACGTAAATGCTGCGAACGGCAAAAACGTTCCAAACTACAACGAAACCCCCCCTCAAGCAGGCCAGTTCGGGGGTAGCTCGCTTTTTACAGTAGGAGCAGCCCGTATTAGCACCTGCAAAACGGAACAGCCCGGATCTGACAAAGTAAAAAACCAAGAATGCGATGCTGTAAATTTTTTAGCCAAAAACCCTGAAGAGCGCGTGAAGGTCCCTATTGGCGGAAACGACCCTATTTTCGATGGGATCAGCGATGTTATCAACAATGCTAAGCCAGGAGTTGTAACCGAGGTCTGCCAAGACAAAACAACTACAACCCCTAACATTTATGAAACCGAGGTATGTAACGAGTTCAATCTATCAAACGATAAGTCCTGCACCATGGGCCAAGTTGTTGAAGTTGATGCAAAATCTAACTACCAATGCAATGTTACAAAGAATGCAGTCGAAACCCTAAGCTGTGACAAAGTGCTTGTAGTCCAGTGCAGCACTCCGGTGGATGGCTGTGATAACGGTGGTATTGTTCCCGGGTCAACACAGGGTGATATGTACACAACCTGGGGGCCTACAGGCAATGGGAACTATGCATTACAGTTCGGTGTGATTGGAGACAACTACTGGAACGGCGGCATCGGCACGATTTATGATCGGTCTTTACAGTTTCAAATTAAGGACCTCAGTACAGTAACACAATTTATGCTTACCAACGTTTGGTATGATGACTACTTAATGGTCACTGTTAACGGTCACCTTGTATTCAACGGTCCTTTTGGTGGTTCCTCACTCACATTAGGTTCTCAAATGTGCGGTACTCCTAGGGAAGGCCGATACCCTTGTCCTAAAGTAAGCGTAGGTAATGGTCAGCAATATACACCGGACCTAAAAACTAGCCAGGCAGCATCTTTAGCCGTAGATCTACGGCCTTATCTTGTAGACGGTGTTAATACCGTTAATACGAGGACTATTGTCGGTGGGTTAGGTGAAAGTGCATTGAGCATCCAAGCGCGTATGATGTGTCCCGGTAGTTGTACTTTCTCCTGGGACAATAAGTGCGCAGCTCTTGAATCTCGAGCTCTTTAGGAGTTTTTTATGTGGCAGCTTCTTACTCGATTAAGCAGAATAGCTATGATGAAAACTATTTCACTTATAGCTCTCCAACTAATTTTTTTCGGTTTCTCAGCATATGGAAATATTGCGTTTGCGGGCGATTGCCGAATCATTGGCCAGAGTTGTGTGGAAGGTCCAGAAACGCGAAATATTTCAGGGAACCAAATCTATCAAGACTGCTGGCGATACACATCCAAATATGAATGTATTAAGCCGGATTCTGTGGACTACTGTTCTGCAATATCTAGGATTGCAGGTTGTTTCCAAACATCAACTTCTTGTGTTTCCGCAGCGTGGAACGGCACATGTCTTACAGAACAGCGGACCTACAGATGTAGTGACCCTTCGATGCCCGCACCCACCAATACGGTAAAGCTCGATAACACTTATACGATCATTCGTGACGAGTTGGATCAAAAGGAGTGCACGCCGCTATCGACTAATCCGCTGTGCTTTCTTGCTTCGCATATTTGCGTTGAACCTGCCGAAACCAGAATCATAAATGGGCTTCCCATTCACAAAGACTGCTGGAAATACAAAGATGATTATTCATGCATTGACCCAACACCTAAAAATGACTGCCAGCCGCTGATCGACAAGGGTTGCAAGAAATTAGACGAAAGCTGTATCGAAAGCACTGACCCATTCGGCTGTGTCATGAAGCAAATCACTTACAGCTGTATCACCAAGCAAGGCACGACAACCACTGAAAAAGATTGCAGCACCCGGAGCTCTTGCTACGACGGTACTTGTTGGGATACCAGCTTCCCTAATGACACTGACTTTGCAAAAGCTGTGGCAGCCAAGGAAGCGGCAAGGCAGGCGGGTGTATATGGGGCGAACGGTGAGCTTTTCGGCGGAGTGGCTGAGTCCTGCACAAAAGGCTATGGCGGCATCAAAAACTGCTGTGGCAAAAGCAGTGGTGCCAAAAACAACAACTCAATGGTTGGGACACTAGCTGGGAGTGCTGCGGTTGGTGCAGTGCAATACGGGGGTAAATACGTCTACGACTACGCGTATAACAACGCTGAATGGATCAGGTCGGGATCCTCTGCGTTGGGCATTGAACACGTCAACGGTGCTGACTTCACCATCGGAGTGTATGGCTTGACGTGGACTGCTGGTGCGGTCCCCGCGACGAGCATGCTTGGCGGGCCTATTTATGGCCTTGGTGGTGGCTTTTACTTCGACCCTTATAGCTTCGCAATTGCGGTAGCGATCCAGGTTGTAATGGAGCTGCGTTCGTGTGAACCCGAGGAACAGCAACTGAGCATGCATAGAGGACAAAATCTCTGTCACCTGGTAGGTAGTTACTGTTCTAAAAAGGTTCTGGGATCCTGCATGGAAACCACTCAGGCATACTGCTGCTATAACTCACGCTTAGGCAAAATCATCAATGAGCAAGGCAAACCACAGATAGGAAAGGGGTGGGGGACGCCGGAAAACCCTAGCTGCGGAGGTTTCAGTGTCGACGAGTTCCAACGGGTTGACTTCTCAAAGCTTGACCTTACGGAGTTCATTGACGATGTGATGGCCGCTACTGAACTGCCAGACGTGAGCAAGGTGCAACAAGCCATGACCGACAAACTGAAAAACGTAACGACCAACCCCATGAATCACTGATTCTTGACTTAGCATTCAATAAAAAAGAAAAGCCCCAACTGCTATGCAGTTGGGGCTTCATTTTTAAATCCAATTTTTGGGTAAACCCAAGCGAGTAATCAGCGTAGGCCAGTCGACGAGTTTGACCTGCACAACAGCATTGTCCAAAGAGTCTTTCCAAGGCAAGATTTCTAAGTCAATTTCCTTTTTAAGAATGCGCTCATTGATGGATGTCGCCGTTGAGTAAGCAATGACAAAGCCTTTGCTACCAGGAGGCGAGTCAACGAGGCGCGGGTACACGAGCTCATCACTCGTACGGCTCACATAAAACACGCTGTTAATATCGCTTTCACTCATCATCACGTCGTTACCAAAGTCAGTCGTGATCTTGTAATTGCTTGAATGCTCAACATCGTTTTTAACGATTAAAGCGTTACCGATACGTCGACCATCTTGAGTGAAGAGCGGTTGACCAACAATCATCAAATTTGCGTTCATTTTTGTCCTCAGTCATAAAAATGTCTTTGAGTAAGGTGATGGGTAACAGAAGGTCATAAGCCTGACTTGCTGATACCGAAGCGTTTCCAATTACACGTGTGTGTTCCTCATTACGAGAGACTAGACAACTACTCCTCGATAAGGAATACCCTCATGAAACGCATTTTCGCTGTTGTATTTATGTCCGCATCCCTTCTGGTATCTGGCTGTGCTTCGAACATGACAAGTCACGACTACACTCCAGAGTCGTCTCGCCAAAAAATGAAAGTTGAACTCGGTGTTGTCGAATCAGTTCGTTCAGTAAAAATCAATGGCAAGGCTTCACCAGTCGGCGGTATGGCCGGTGGCGCCCTCGGTGCTTTGGCAGGTGGCAGTGGCGGCGGTGGTGGCCTTGGTCAGCTCGCTGTTATGGTTACCGCAGGCGTAGTTGGCGCTGTCATTGGCTCCATGGCTGATAAGAAACTACATGACGCGGACGGTACTGAAATCACCATACTGCTCGCTAACTCCAACGAGCTGCTGGCTGTCACCCAAGCCGTCGATGAAAAAGAACCCTTCGTCAAAGGCGATTCCGTTCGTGTTATCACAACCGCGAGTGGTTCATCGCGAGTTTCTCATTAACCCTCACCGGCCCGGTGCATCCTCTGGATGTGCTGGGTTTTTTTTATTTTTCAGCACCATCAATGCTCGACTGATACAGATAGTGGCATTTGCTACACAATTGCCTTATTGGTACGCGTGACATAACATCTGAAAATCTAACCTAATAGAACCGAAAAATGTCTGATTCGATTGGTAGGCTCACCCGGCTTGGCTTTACCTCCCTCGCTGAATGCCTCCTGTCTGTTCCAAAAGGGTTTCAGGATTTCAACGCTCCCATAGAAGTACTGCCCCTGCCTGATACTGGCGAAACTCAGTATATCGCGCTAACACCGATCGACCTGGTGATGTTCTCTAGGTCAGGAGTAAAAGTCGAAGCCGTTGAAGACGCTTTCCGTTGCATCGTCATCTCGGTGGACTCTTGGGGTAATAAGATTTCAGTCAATGTGATTGGCCGCACGGGCATTAGTGAATGGGTGGCACTTGGCCTAGGGAATGAGGTTCATCTGGCCGGTGAAGTCACGACGTACGACGGTCGCCTCCAAATGGCTAACCCCTCAATAATCTCCGAAGACCAACGGGGTAGGGTGGTACCGCATTACTCCGGCAAGGTTAGCCAGGTGAGCGCAGCAGTACTCGCGTCACACATAGACAAAGCGTTGCCACTCCTCAATGAAGCGTCATGCATGCTACTCGAGCAGGCAGGCATGCACGAGTCTGAGTTCAGAGCGGAAACAGGGTACCCAGATGCACACACGTTTCTAAGGGCGCTGCATCAACCCGTGTCTGTTGAGTCAGGGCTTGAGGCTGTGGCTATTGCGCGTAAGTTGTCCCTGAAGGCGGTCATTAATCGTGTATTAGCCAATCAAGTCCGTGTTCCGGTCAAGGGTTCACTACTACGCGTGGACCGTGATCAAGTCACTGATCTGATAAGCAGACCGCCATATCCCCTTACGGATGATCAAATCAAAGCGATCGAAGAAATCGTCTCTGATTTGCGCTCTCCTTTCCCAATGAACAGAGTGCTTTCAGGGGATGTCGGCACCGGCAAATCTGTCACATTCATGATACCGGCAGCGGCGAGCTATCTGGCCGGCGCGAAAGTCGCGATTATCGCTCCAAGCGTCATGATTGTTGAGCAGCTTGCCGAGGAGTTCAGCGAATTATTCTACGACATCCCGGTCAGCCGAATGGTCGCGAAGGTCAAAGACGATATCAGCGTAGGTGTAGTCATTGGCACAACCGCCATACTTGCAGCTGCAAAAAAAGCCGGCATCATTTTCGATCTCGTAATCGCCGATGAACAACACAGATTCTCTGTAGCGCAGAAATCTAAACTTCTTTCACCCCATACCAATTTCCTTGAATCGACAGCCACACCGATTCCTAGAACCATCGCGCTTGTGAATTTGGGGGGGATCGATCTCTCGATACTTCGAGAATGCCCGGTCAAGAAGACCATCCAAAGTCGAATAATCACCCAGCGCTCACGTGAGAGCCTCTACGGCTTTGTCCAAAAAGTCATCACGCACGGTGACCAGGTAGCGTTCATTTATCCGCTCGCAACAGACCGAGGCGACGACAAGCATTCAGTTGAAGCTGCTTTTTTACGATTCCAAAATAAGCTTGGCCCTTTGGTTGGTATGATCCACGGTAGCCTCCCTGACGAGGAGAAAACCGCCGTTATCAGGCGGATGAAGTCGGGCGAGCTAAAGCTACTTGTCGCTTCGACTGCAATCGAGGTCGGACTCACGATTCCAAAACTGAAACTCGTAGTCGTCGTAAATGCCGATCGCTTTGGGACATCCCAACTGCATCAGCTTCGTGGTCGGCTGGCACGAAAGGGTGGCGATGGAAATTTCATCATGTATGTCCGTGACTCCATTAAAGAAAATGCACTCACACGTCTGCGAGCAATCGCCGGTTGCTCCGACGGATTCGAGCTTGCCGAGCGTGACGCCGACGCGAGGGGTTTTGGTGATCTTGGGACCACAGGTGAAGCTCAATCAGGCAGCGCCAGAATGCTTTTCTGGGGTGTTACCCTAGGCCGGCTCGAAATTGAGCAAGGCGCGAAAGAAGCAGGGCTAATACCCGCTTAGCCCATACGTGCAAGGGGATCGGTTTGGCAGCTAAAACAACACCGTTACCTATCAAGGTAGCTATCTATCAGAGAGTTATTTCCGGTGACCTGACACGGATGGTTGCGCGTGCCTATCACCTAAGCCAACCAACCGCAGTGAAATATGCAAACGACGCCATCGACAATCTTCGTTTGTTATCTGAAGTAGAGGCAAACGAGGATCTGGTTGGATTCCTGGCAAAGCCATTAAAATTTCAGGCCTATCAGTATCCAGATGACGAAAATATCCAGGCGTTGATAGCGCCGATTCTTGCCCCGTTCTTGGAGCAGGCGGACAAGATTGCGTATACCGATCGAGAAAGTGCCGATCAGCCTCTATCGACTAGGGTAAGCAGAACCGTTGAAGAAAAATTTCAACAGAAAGTGCTTGAGTGGTCGGTTGAAAAGCCAGGCCTAACGGCCTCAGGGCTCCTCAGAGAGCTCGTCGAGGCCTTCGTTGAAGACTCACCGCTTCAGCATCAATCCGCCCGCCAGGTGAAGGATCCGGAGGTTCTCGTAGCGGATATCAGTTCAGCCGTGCGCCAAGCCCTTTTGAAGCACGGGTACGATCTGTAATTTCGTTTAGCGCTTCCTGTCATACATATCTCTTTGCAAGGCTAACCCATCGGGGTGCCGCTATCTTTCGCAAGGAGATTCACTATGAGCCAACTAGCACAACAGCTTCCGACGGCATCCCGCGTCTCAATGCGTCATCTCTACCTTTATGCCCATATGCTTTTGGCAGATATCAACAAGGTAGGCCGCAGCATTCGCATCGAGTGGATGTTCATCCCGACTGCACAGATTGGTCCTGACCCTCAAAACCCCAAAGGCCTGCTATTGGGTTTACCCAAAATGGCATCGCAAGGCACTGAGGAAGACGCTCGACTGATCGACGGATTGATCTCGCATGAGATCGTTTGTCATGGCCTGAACACTGACTTCAGCGTCACGATGAAGCCAGGTATCGAGGGTGACCTTACCAACATCATCGAAGATCCAAGGGGCGAACTCCGCGGCGCCAGGATTTACCCGGGTTCCCCATCGGTGATTCACGAAACGCTCAAAATCCTGGTAAAGCGGAATGTTTTCCACGGTCCTAAGGGAACAGAGCAACCTCCGGAAATTCTTGCCTCATGGCTTGTTTGTGAACTGCGGTCAGAGTTACTGAAGCAATCATGCCTGGCAGCGTTCGCTGTTCAATACCGTCGAATGGCAGTAGATGTTTTTGGCCAGAGCCTGGTCAACGATATTAAAGCAATCGCGCTGGAGGGCTGTTATTCCGGCCACACCCAGGGTGCCGCTGACGCTAGCGCTAAAATCGTTCAATTACTCAAACTGAACTCAACCAGCAACCAAACCCAAACCCAAACCCAAACCCAAACATCCGACAATGCAGCGGGCGATGAGAAATCGAACGAAACAAATCAACAGGCAATTAAACAGGTGCTTGATTCGAAATCATCAGAGCTCGGACCGTTTGGACAAGGCTTGGAAGAGGTGATTTGCAATTCATCCAGCGTGTTTAAGCGTGGCGCGGGTGGGTACAGCGGTACCAGTACCGACGAAATGCTCGAGCTCACCCAAACCAAAACCGGAGGCAGTCTTGAAAACAGAGCAGCTCTTCGAGCTGGTGCCCAACGAGTCGCTTCAAGCCTGTCACTAGGCTTTTCAGAGCTGGTGGAGGCTCACGCGAAAGTAAGGCGCCGCACTGGAGATGTTGGAGCATTGAATGGAAATCTTTTGTGGAGGGTCCCTTTTGGGGATATGCAGGTATTCACTGAGCTGACGCGTGCAGAAGCACTGAATACGAGTTTTTACCTCCTGGTCGATGAAAGCAGTTCCATGGACCTGAAATTTGGTCCTGCTATCGGGACGGATAGAAAGGGGGATCCGATATTCGACAAAGCAAAAGAAGCCGCGTCAAAAGTTGGGGTGGCTGTGGGTGAGGTCTTGACTGAGGCTGAAATTCCATTCGGGATGGCAAGCTACAACACATCGGTACGCGAATGGCATTCTTTTGGCGAGGACTGGGCTGCGACTCTTCAGCGGTATGTTCCTGCTGCTACGGGTAACACCAATACTCACCTTGCCGTAGCCTGGGCCCTTAAGAAGCTTATTTACCGCCAGGAGGAGAGGAAGATACTGATCGTGGTTACCGACGGAGACCCGGGGAATATCTCGGTTCTAGAGTCAGCGCTCAGTGAATCTGCGAATCTTGGGATCGAAGTGAGGTTCGTCCTGATTGGTGCTCGGCACGTAGCTCAATTCGCAGAACTGAGTGCTCCGTATGGAGTTGCTTTGAATGCAAACGAGCTGGCGGCGTCGGTTTTTAAAGCGCTAAAAAGCGCGATACCACAGCAAATGTAAACCGCAGCCGGGGCTATCACTAGCCCCGGTTTTTTTTATCTTTTTTCACGGCATTTTGCGGGTGCGTGTAACTCATCCCAAGGTACAAGGCCTTCGCAAGAGGCCTCCTTTTGTTCCCTGGGAGAGCACCATGACAACTGCTGAAGCAAGCGTTAACAAAACCGTCGCCGACATTGTATCCTCCGCGGCTCACATAGCGATCAATCCCGCACCAGCGGTTTTTGGTACGACACATCCGTTTTTCTCATCAATGACAGTTCGTCAGTTCGCGCCGACAGAACATACCCCTGCAATCAAACCGTACCAATTTGAGCCTGAAACGCTGACAAGATTGATTGTCTGGGCGGCATCAGTAGCTCTGCCCGAAGGGGCATTTGGTGCAGAACTCAAGAAAAACCTTTGGCTGTATGGTCCGACTGGCTGTGGCAAGACTCGACTGTTCGAGGCCTTTGCTTCTCGAACTGGACGGTCCCTGTTCACGGTTAACTGCCATGAGGATTCACGGCCTTCTACTTTCTTCGGAAGCTGGAAGCTATGTGGAGACTCAACAAGCGCCATCCCGTCTATGCGGTGGGTGCCAGGCAAGGTGCTGCAATGGGCAAGTACGCCTAATTCGATATTGCTTCTGGATGAAGCCGATCAGCTCTTGCCCGAGGTATTTATGAGCCTCAATGCAGTGCTAGACGGTGTCCCGTTCATCATCGACGAAACTGGAGAACGAATCACCATTGCACCAGGCTGTATGGTGGCAGTTGCTGCAAATACCAACGGCAGTGGTTCTGCGGGCGGTAATGGTGGCAGTGCGACGCTCTACAAAGGTACCAAAAAACAAAACGTCGCCACGATGGATCGTTTCAACGTTGCGCAAATGACATACCTTCCAGAGGCTGAAGAAATTCAGCTGCTGCAATCCTTAGCACGAGTCCAGCCGGTTATAGCTCAAAGCATGGCGAAGCTTGCAACGCAGGTACGCGCTATGTTCCTTGGCTTGAATGAAGATGCCGGCGCTGGTGGCATGGCTTTGAAGTTCACGATCACCACTCGAAACGTACTGAACTGGGGTATGAACTATTTCCTGCTCATGCAAATGGGAAAAAATAGCGAAGAGGCGCTGTACCTTGCTTTGAAAATAACTTTGTTGGATTTCGCAACGAAAGCAGAGCAGGACGCTGTACTGGCGGTCCTAAAAAATACCGTTATCGGCAAAGCCTAACCCCCCAAGACCCTCAGCGTGCTGAGGGTCTTTTTTTTCGCGCAGGTTACGGCCGCGTGTCGCTCATCTCCAGGCACAAGGTCCTCGCAATGGCCTCTTACCCTGGAGATAGCAATGAACAACTCAAATCAGCAAGGCAATCAAACCGACGTGGCCATTTTGAAGGACGTGGCACTGTTCGATTTCATCATCGGCGGTAGCACCGGTGAAAAGACAGTTGAAGCAGATGACTTCATTCGGGAGGTCGGAAAAATGCTCCCAAAGGGTGCCTTCTCTTGGGTATCCAAATACCGTAACGAAGCCAAGCGTGAAATCCTGAAAGTCGGTGTCTCACGCAAAGTGAACAAACGTGTCCGAGGTTATTTCGTACCAGTCGCTTATGCGCAGGACTTGTCCAAAAAACTGCTGGAAATTAAAGCCAAATATTTGGTTGAAAAGGAGACGATGCTGCAACAGCTTCCCAAGCTTATTGAGGAGTGGGCCGACAGCCCAGCAAACAAAGTAACGTCAAAACCTGGCGGTGAATCTCGGGCTGATTTAATTCGTCGCCACGCGCCGAAAAAGGATGATCTTGAACGTGGTCTCTCGTTCGACATTTCGGCAATTCAGATCAATGCCACTTCCTACTTCGGAGCAGATGATGCTTTACAGGCAGAAGTTGTGGGATTGGTCGGTCAAGCTGCGATGGAAATAGCAGAGGACGTTAAGCGATCCTGGACTGGAGCTACCTCTGGAAAAACTACCTCTCGGGTACTCGGCGTCGTACGTCGCGTTCAAGAGAAGGCTGAAGCGATGGGGATTATTTCCAGTAAATTCGAGAACCTGGCCAAAATGTGTAAGCGGGTTCTTGATGCGATTCAGCCTGGTCAAAGCATTGAGGGGCTGGAGTTTCTCCAGGTTAGTACCCTGTTAACCTTTTGCTCCAGCCCGGAGAATATCCTTAGCGAGCAAAGCGCAGCGTTCGATCCTCTTGCAGTCGAAGAACCTTCTACGCCAGCGGCATCAACCGTTCAGACTTCAGCGCCACAGCCAGGCACACAGATCCAACCTGGCCAAAACGCAAAAATTGTCCCGCCTGCACAACAGTCAGTCGTACCGCCATTGCCTACAGACATGGGAGCGTTTGAAAATCTCTTTTTTGAGGGGGTGAAAACCACACCGCCTGATCAAACAGATGCTGAGCAGGAGATTAAGCCTGAATCGAAACCAGGAGGCTTCCAGTTCTGACTGGTTCGCCCTAAAACAACAAAGCCCCATCACATTGTGATTGGGGCTTTTTTTTTGTTCGCAGAGAGCTCAATCTTTAGGGCGAGTCATGCCTGGCACTTCAAACTTTGCCTTCTCCATCAGCACATTACCTGAGATCTGTTCATACATGACAGCGAACGCAGTACGAAAGCCCAAATCGGTTGCTTCCCACACGTCTCTGTCAGGGGCGTAACCAGCCCACTGAGGATCCTCTTGCATTTTACGCAACGTCAAGAGCAACTGATCATTAAGCGTTTTGCCGTTGAAAAAATCAGTGATGTCAAAATAGTCCGCCAGGATCAGTACCTGGATCAACGGGAGATCCAAGAATTCCGCAATCTTATCTAGCTTGTCTTTGCCCAATGATTTTATCTGCCGGTTCCCATTTGCCATGGAGTTCCAGTAGATCTGGGTCACGCCGGTGATGTCTGCAATCGCACGCTCATGTAGACCGCGGTCGATCATAGTTTTCTTGATCAGATTAATCAGCCGGCGCCCTTCAACGGGCTTCTTGCGATGCTTATCGAGCGTAGCCTCAGCGATTTCCTTAGGGCTCATCTTCGAGGAAGCCGATACACGTGGCCTAGCTGGCTTCTTGCCTGTGCCGGTATCTTTCGCAACAGGTTGTTTTGGCATGGTGCTGCTCCAGTTTACTTTCAAGGCGTCAGACGCGCATACGGACGTCTTTCATAAATAAAGCACGGAATTACCGTTTTCACATTGAATTTAGATTCTACACATTTACCAAGACGAATCCCAACGTCTTGTCACGCTCACACAAGAGTCGAGGGGGCTAGTTTCGTCCTGAACATTCACAAGTGAAACGACCTTGCCTGACTCCATTTGTTCCATGCTTGTATTATAGGTACGTGTTCAGTATGCTTTTTGTTCGAAGCCCTCAACCCTAACCAGGAGGTATTCCATGCTGCCCATGGACGCCAAACGCAACCCTGACTCCTATTCCTACCCGAATGGAATGTTCAACTCCGGCTATATCGCTGGCGTCCTGCGGAAGCCGGACTTGGTAGCTGGCACCTGCTTTATCCAACAAACGCGCAGCGAGAATCACATGCTTCCTGTGCACTTCGACCCTAAAAAGTCGCCCATTCCCCGCGACATCACGGACGGTTCCCTGGTCATGGCTTATGCTCATGTCGAGGGTGCGACGATTGATGGCCAACGCATTGCGCGACTCAAGAGCATCCGGTTCGAGGCACCAAACTTCATGCACCTGGGTCCGCGCTTTCATGCAGACCTCATGCAGAAGTGGGGCGCGAAGGTCCATGAACAGGCCGTGGATACCGGTATTCCTCCGGCAATTTCGGCATTGGGGGAAGTACCAACTGCTGAGTCAGCTGTACGCCGCGATGCGTTCGATTGGAAAGCCCTGGACTTGAACAAGAACAGTGCTAACCACGTGAAGATCGCCGGCTTTGTTCAAGCGAAGTCTCTTGAACGCAACCGGATCCACGCTGATGGGCAACCAATGAACGACAAATTGGTTGTGCTTTTGCGCCAGACAGCGGATTCCTCCAAGTGCATTCCGATTCGCTGGTACGGCCGCAACCTTCAACCGCTGGCAGATATCCTCCAGCGTGGAATGCCGATCGTGGTTAGTGGCGAGTTCCGTCTCGACGTCAAACAGATCGGCGAACCATCAGCGGATCAACTTATCGCTCCTGTTTCCAAAATTCCTTATATCCAGGCCAAGGACATGCCTGGTCCGGTTCAACCTGACTCAGAGCTGATCAAAATGATCCCGACTTGGGTTACCGAGTTGTACAACCAGTTCGGCACACAAGATCAATCTGCCCAGCCTGCCGATGACGAACGTTCAAGCTTGTTCGAAAAGGCTTTCGCCCCTTCTCAAGGGGACACCAACTCACCGGCGGTATAACCGTTCCGCTTTGAGTAGCGGGTTGCGCGCACGAAAGCCATCGAGGTTTAAGGACCATATTCGATGGCTTTTTTTTTAGACATCCACGCAGCGCCTGAAGCAGCTGGACAGAATCATCAAGTACGCAAAGGGGTTCCGCCTTCCATGAGTAAGAATTTGATCATTGCCGAAAAAGGCACCGTCGCTGCCAAAATTGCCATGGCGCTAGGGGGCTTTAGGAAGGTGGATGGTTGGCTAGAGAGTGACACAACCATCATCGCGCCGGCGGCCGGCCATCTGGTGGAAATCTATTCGGAAGAGATGGCTAAAGCAGGGCGTGATATCGCTGTTCTACCCATTATCCCTGATGCGTTCAGTCTTAAGCTGATCGACAGCCCGAATAAGCAAAGAGCGTATTACGTACTCGAGAAACTGATGCGTAGAAGTGACGTAGCATCGGTCACTAACGCATGTGATGCCGGCCGTGAAGGGGAGTTGATTTTTCGCCTTATTTATAAACACGCGCAATGCACTAAACCTATGTTGCGCCTATGGATGAACTCCACTACTGACGAAGCTATTCGGGATGCGCATGCCAACCTACGCCTCGGGTCCGACTACGATCACCTTGCAGATGCGGCAGAAATTCGGGGGGAAGGGGATTTCATTGTTGGTATCAACTCTTCCAGGGCGATGACCCGACTTTACGAAAGGCAGAAGGCAGTATCTGAAATATGGGCGCTCGGGCGCGTTCAAACTCCGACTTTGACCCTGCCGTACATGCGCGAAATGGAAATCCTGACCTTCAAGCCCGCAAGCTATTGGGAGTTACACGGAACGTTCGAATTAGCCGCCGGCACCTACGTTGGGAAATGGCTGAAGCCCAAAGTCTCAGTTGATAAAGATGGGGCCGTCCCAACTGACGACTTTCAGCATCGCCTAACTAGCAGGGCGATGGTCGACGCCCTTTTCGAAAAATGCAATGGCGTTACGCCTAGCAGTGTAACGGAGGAGACGACACCCTCGAAAAAAGGCCCAGGCACGCTTTTCGACTCTACGGGCCTTCAGCGTGAGGCAAACCGCAAGCTTGGGTTTTCAGCAGCGTATACCTTGGAAATCGCTCAGCACCTCTACCTCAACCTTGATCTCATCACTTATCCACGAACTGACTCTTCTTACCTGCCTGAAGACTTTATCCCCGAAACAAAGCGGACGATAAGCGCACTCATAGGCACACCCTACGAATCCCATGCAAAACGCATTCTTGATTCAGGGTGGGTAAAACCGAACAAGCGAGTATTTGATTCAAGCAAGGTAAGCGATCACTACGCCATTGTGCCAACCGGCTCTTCACCTAAGAACCTTGAGCCCGACCAGGCACTGATATACGACCTGATTGTCAAAAAATACCTTTCGGTCTTTCATCCATCAGCTGAGTACGCGGTTACGACTCGAATCACGGTTGTTGAAGCTGAGAGTTTCAAGACCACGGGGCGCGTTTTGGTTTCTCCGGGTTGGATGGAGGTCTATGGTTCGTCTGAGACAGCTGACCAAGAAGATGCCGGCGCCGGCGCAGAGAACGCCAAGTCCCTCGTAAAATATGTCCCTGGAGAAATCGTTAGGAACGATAGCCTAGTCATTAAGGCTCTTAAGACTAAACCGCCCCTACGCTACACCGAGGATACGTTACTCGGAGCGATGGAGACTGCCGGTCAATTTGTAGAAGACGAGATTGAACGCGAAGCTCTCAAAGAGCGCGGCCTGGGTACACCAGTCACTCGATCAGCGATGATTGAAACACTGCTTTCAACGGTCGACGGGAAAGGACGGAAAAAAGAGGCGTATCTGCGCCGCGAAAAAAAGTTTGTCGCACCAACGGCGAAGGGAATGGAAGCCGTCCGCTTTTTGATTGAAAGCGGTATCAACCAACTCACTTCGCCTACGATGACCGGTGATTGGGAGTACAAGCTCCGGCTGATGGAAAAAGGACAATACTCCCGCGGTGTTTTCAAACGAGAGCTTAGCGAAATGACCGTCGGCATCTGCGAAATCATGAAGCATAAATACGCTGGGGTTGACGTAAAAACGCTAAAAGCAGCGTGTCCTAAATGTGGTGCAGGTATAGAGGTCGCGGCCAGGACGTTTGCTTGTGAAAAAGCATGCGGATTCACTATTTGGCGAGAGATCGCTGGAAGGACGCTGAAGGTCAGTGAAGCTGAAACGTTGATTTCCAACGGAGCTGTCCATGCACTGAAGGGTTTCACTAACGCCCAAAAAAAGAAATTCGAGGCGGGATTGAAACTACTCGCTGATGGGAAGCTTGAGTTCAATACCGAGCACAATAGCAACACCAAGGACTCCAAGGGTAATGCTGTGCAATGCCCAAAATGCGCTAAGCAAATGAAGCGCTGGAAGGGGAAGACCTATCACTTCTGGGCTTGCTCAGACCGTGAATCATGTAAGCACACCATGAATGACCATGATGGTGATCCAGTAGAAAGGCCAGAGCCACGGCCGTGCCCAAAATGCGAACAGCCGATGTATCTACGCAATGCGGATAAATCACCTTTCTGGGGATGTACGAACAGAGAGTCATGCAACCACACGATGAACGATAAGGACGGTGAGCCAGTTGAAAAACCAGACCCGCATCCTTGCCCCGAATGTGGAAAACCGATGTATCTCAAGAACCCAGGAAGTACTCCGTTTTGGGGATGTAGCGGGTTCGTGAAAGGTGGTGGTGGCTGCAACAACACCCTTAAAGACAAGGACGGTGTCCCGGTGCCCAAACCCTTAAAGACAACAGTGAGCACCACTCAACCGGCTGAGGATGTCTTCCTATGAACTCAAACAATCGGGTCGTGAGAGCGACGTTTGTTGTGTTCGGCTTCTGGTGGTTACTTTTAACGCTTTATGCCTTCGGCGGCTCGCCGCTGGAGGTGATTGCCAGCTGGGACAACGTGTCCTTTGGCCTTAGCCGTTGGTTTCTGGGTTGCTTCGCTGGTGCGGTTGTGGGCGTGTGGATGATTTGGTTTTCGCGAGTGACCGCCATTAACAAAATATTCAAAGGAAAAAGTGGGCTAGGCACCAATGGCATTCACTCCACTCTTGGCGATGTCCCAACACCAGCCGGCCAATTAAAGCGTGTGGACAGTTCATCCAAGCGGTTACCCATCGCAAGCCCTGCATTGCAAAAGTGGATAGCAAAGGCTCAAAGCAGCCACCCTAAGCACCTTGCGCTCTTTTACGCCATCTGGGACACGTACTCAGCTCACAAACACTTCCCGGCCTCACATCGAAAAGGCGGCCATGGTAACCGACGCCTTCACGAGCACTGCTTGGCAGTTGCAGATCTCGCGCTGAATGAAGCAAAGACTTATGTCTATGAAGGGGTGTTTATTAAGCTTCGCGGCAAGCCCAAATTTCAAATCATCGCCCCTCGAAACAGCGATTATGTCTTTGACCACGAGGATCCGTTGATTCCAATCATCATGCTCGCGCACGACATTGGAAAACTCGAGGCGTACACCATTAATCCAGACGGTTCAGTACAAACGCGGGAGGAGGGTGGCGAAACGACGCCTCAGGATGACACCAGGGTTTTTCATGACTCCCTGGGTGCCAGGATCCTTGCCCGCTTCCCAGAGTATTGGCAGCTGGACGCTAGAGATCGGCGTGCGTTGAACCTTGTAATTGCCCACTATCACCACCCAAGCGCCTTCCCGATTGATCGCAATGGACTTAGCCTTGAAGACCGCATGACGGCCTTGATGGAGTTTTTAATCCTCATGGACAAAAAAACGGGCGTGCTTGAGAGTGGGATCACCACAGCAGCTGACGACCAGGAATACACTGAGGACGAATCCGGGTCGATTTATCATGCGTTTGTGGAGCTCATCACCCAACACGGCCGAGTAAATGGCGTAGGAGATAAATCCAAGGATTCCACACTCAAAATCGGCCAGAAACACGATGGACTCATAGTCATCAAAGAAAAAGACCTGCGCTTGTTGATTTTAGGCAAGCTAGGCTGGTCGGTGGAGGACGGAGCAGGCCGATATCGGATGACCCAGAACCTACTTAGCACTCTGAGCGACAAAGGCGTCCTTTATTCGTTTCACAATCACGTCGACTTCAAGCGGTACTTGCCGATGTACTCGGCTGTATTCCGAGATGCTAGGACAGGTGCCCATATAACGACTTGGGAACCGACGATCATTATCAAGCCAGTATCAACTACCCCTGAGTTATCACTTCTCAGCGGCCTCCCAAATCAAGACGCCAAGCTGGAAATTGAACGACCTCTCTTCACGCATAATCTTGGTATCGGTGATGCCGACATGTTACGTCAGCTGATCTCAAACGCGTTTAATGATGAGATTGCGGCAAAGACAACCATACCTGCACGCTCGATGGTTACCACGACACCAGGTGCATCCTCGATCGCAGCTACTCCAGATCCTGCACAACCTGTGACAGCCTCGCCAGTGCCTTCAATCGTGCCAGGCGAAACGCCAACGAGCCCTCCAGTTGCACTTGTTCAATCTGCGGTCACCGTCGGCGTGGTGGAGCCCGCTCAGGCAATAGATCACCAGAAAGTGATTCAAACATCCGCAGCCGAACCGACAGCGATCGAGCCGACAGTTCAGGAAGAAGATCACGAACCGGACGCACCTGACATCCCAGAAATACCTGAGATGAGTGAAGTGGTTGACCAACCTCCTGAGTTTGATGACGATGCTTTCAGCGCCTTCGTGGGCTCGACTGATACGGACGATGATGATGGTCTAGGTTCGTTTGCGGACTTCGACGAGAGCGCTCCTGGAGCACCAACGTCCACTGAGTCGCTGAGCACGGAGCCTTTTAAGCCGGAGCCAGATGAGCTGAATCGCAAAGCCGATGAAAAAACAGTGCAGGAACTTGGTGGCCCAACGTCCCAACAGCTTCCACTCGATGGCATCGCCGTGGTTGATCCGGACGCCATGCCCAATCGCCGGCGGAAAAGTGCGGCAGAGGAGGCGGAAGCGCTTGCATCCCTAGCTAATTTCAACCTTGAATTTCAGGCTTTTGTGCCTACGCGAAAAAGAAAAACTCCTGCCGCGGACTTATCACGTCTACAGAACGCGGCTAGAACCGGTGCAATTCCAATTTGTGGCACACGAGATGGTTTCGACTACTTGCTGCAATCGGACGTGATCGCTTTCGCCGTTGAGATTGACCTTCCCGCATTGATCAAGTCAAAAAAACTCCCTACAGCTACTCCAACTGAGGGTGTGACCCTAATTGGTATCCCAACCATCGTTTGAATTGAATGAGGACGGTATTTCCCGTCCTCATTCAACACGCCTCTCACCCGCACGCCACGGATGAGGCACCCCTAATGGTTATGGTGTAGGCCAACCGGGTGCCTAGCATCGCCTGGTTTTAAACCATAGAATCCGCTCCATCACGCCTTGCGTTTAATTGCTCGATCTCTTTACGCAGCAATGCGATCTCAGCGGCATGTGATGTCGTGGCAGCAGTTAACCGTTGTTCACTACTAAACAGCGCTTTTTCAGCCAGTTCAAGTCTTGCAGACAGAGCTGAGGCTTCCTCCCTTGCTGTCGATCGTTGGACCCTTAGCGTTTCAATCAGATCACGTGCCTGATCAAGATCTCTCGACAATCGATCGCTAACAAGCTTTGCGTCATCGCGCTGCTGACTCGTTTGTTTCATCAAGTGGTTGCAGGTAGCCTGGAAGCTCTCGGCCTGCTCAATTAGGTCGCGTTGCAACTTCTCCTGTGCGACCTGCATGCGTTCCACCTCACCATCGTGTAGCAGCTTGATTCGCTTAATTTCCTCGCTGTGTGCCTGTTGATGTCGGCTGATTTCTTGAGCGTGAAGCGAGTGCTGTTCCTCACGCTGAGCTAAAAGATCCCGAAGCTCTCGACGAACTTCCAGTACCTCCTCCTGGGAGGTCGCGACCTGGTGCGCCAGTAATTTATTGCTTTCCCTCAGTGCAAGCAGCTCACCGTTAAGGGCTTCCGTTTTACCTTGCTCCTCAAGGGCAATTTGCTCAGCTGTCTGGGCTCGCGATAGCGCATCATTTTTTTCAGACGTTAATAGGCCTCGATCTGTCTCGAAGGATTCTTTAGCTGCCTCAAGTGCTCTATCCCAGATCGCATCGAAGCTCATACACACTGAAACTGGCACTCCTGGACGCTTGAGCCTCTTATTCAGCAACGGTCCTGTATCTGCCCAAAACGACTTCAACTCGTCTACGACAAGATTTGGTGAAGCAGTGACCCCGTTCCTGACCAGGATCATTTCACGAATGGCTGTCTGAGAAACTTCATGCCCCTTATCCAGTAACTCCGCGGCATAGAGACGCACAAGATCCCTCGACTTTGGCGGCAGGCTGGTGTCGGTCATGTAGGCATTCCTCAAAGATTCATCTGCGCTTGGTCGTCAATGGCCATAGCTGTGCGCATGCGGGCCTTGGTTAGTACTTGGGTAGATTCCGTAAGCCCCAGTGATACGCCCTGGCAACCGTTGTCTAGGCAGGCATCTCCGAGGAGTTTGCTAGCCGGTGTTCACTGTGATTTTGGGGCCCTAGGCGAAGCAGTCGGCGCAAAAAGTGCCGTCAATTACTCGTGAAAGCAGTTTAAGGCATCACCTCGTCCTGGAAAAGAATATTTAGTGTACTCGTTATCATATTTTTTTTATTCTCAAGCTCCATTATTCGTGATTACCTCCGATTATCACGATTATTGTAGATGTCCGCTTACTGAGGTATCCTCTTAACAGTAGCTTGCGCACGCAAGCCTGTTCAGCCTTTTTTGGATTATCTATATAAATTAGTAACTTACAGATAGGTACTTGCGCCGTGGGTCAAGTCGAAGCCGGCCTAGAAATTCTGAGGCCTCCGAAGCTTTCAAAAGATGCGTTCAAGGCGCTCATCATTGGCCGTGGGTGGCGAATGGCAGATGCAGCCTTCCGCTGGGGTGTGCGCCCAGAAACACTTAGCCGTGCCGCTGGCGACGAGAGTCGTGATCTAAGGTGGGATGACCTCGTCAGATCACTTCCACAGCTTGATCGCCGGCAACGCGCAGCAGCCACAGCCGCACGCCTGCATCAGAACCCTGCCAAGGTTCGGAACAGGCAGAAGCACACTAGCGCAACAGAAACTACTGAGAAGACGACTATCCCAAGGGATCATTGGTTTGATGACGATGAGCCGAATGATCAGTACGTGGACGGATTTCGTTACCGTGAGTACGTTGATCGTGGCTCTGAACTGGTTGTCATGATGGACATCGGCGAGTTTGCATCCGAGGGCATGACGCTTGTAGTTGTAAGGACCCGGGCCGGTGTCGACGATCATGGTGGTGCTACAGAGGACTATCTTTGCCGAACACCCGAAAATGAAGAGATGTGGCTGACCCCGGACCAGATGGATGATTGGGTCGTGTCCACAGGAAGAACTAGGCCGGTTGATCTATGAAGGAGCTCAGAAAAATGCCAGGTGCACATCCCGTTGCCCTCGACTTTCAGTCGGTAAAAGAGTTAGCCCTCCTGGACACAGCTAAGCCGATCAGGCCGCTAGCGGAAATTCCGGACCTGATCCAAGCGAATTCAGATATTGAAGCCGCAGTAATTTGGCTTGAGACAACCACAGACAACCCAAAAACCAGACGCGCCATGCGTAAAGAAGCTGAGCGATTCATTCTTTGGGGGTTGTTTACCAAGACGAAACAGTTATCCCAAATGAACGTAACGGACATCAAGGATTACGTACTTTTTTTGGCAGACCCACAGCCAGCGGCGGCCTGGGTATCCGAAACAAAACACCCCCGCCACCACCCTTCCTGGCGACCTTTCGCCGGCCCACTAGGCGTCAGCTCACAGCGCTATGCACTTATCCAGATCGGCAGCATGTATAGCTGGTTGGTTAAGGGAGGTTGGCTGAAGGGGAATCCGGTCGCCCTGGTCAAGAAGCCCACCGCTACGAGAGACAATACGATCAAACGCTTGCTCTCAGAGGAAGCGATTGCTCTTGCGTTTGAAGCTATCTCTCTTACAAAAAGTACACGTAAGCGTGCAAGAGACCACTTTATGCTCAGCCTTTTCTATATGACCGGGTTGCGGACATTTGAAGCTACTGGCTCCAATATGGGAACAATCCGTCGCACGCCAGCGGGAAAATTGTGGCTTGAAGTCCTTGGTAAAAGGAACAAGTTGAGAAGCGTCCCAGTTTCAGATCAGCTGTACAGTGACTTGCTTGCCTACAGGTCGGCATTTGGTCTGCCCAACCCGATTCCGGTCGGAGATAAGACCCCCCTCCTCCTCGCAGCTAATTCTCATCTTAAGCGTGCCACAAATGACACTGTACTAAAGGCCGTTATTCAAATAATGCAACGCGCAGCCGGTCTGGCAAGGGAAACAGATCGGTTCGAACTTGCCGAAAGACTGTCTGAAGCAACCACACACTGGCTCCGACACTCATGCTTCAGTCATCTCGCCAAGGCTACCGGAGACCTGGTGATGGTTAAGACGCTGGCAGGACACGAAAAAATCGAGACCACGAGTCGGTATCTACACACCGAAGACGAGCAATTGCATGATGATGTGGTTAAAACGCTATCGACACCACGCCTAAGCCATCCAGCATGAATCATATGGTATTGCCCTATTATTTGGACTTTGACCATATAGCCGTCATTGCCGAACGGCGAGGTGCCACCTAGTAAAGACCCCAAAAGGTATTGAACAGCATAATTTTTCGGTACAGAATGACCCAAGCGTTTTCATTGCCTTTGGGGATCATCTATGTCCGCAGCAAATTCACAGCTCGACCAGTATCCGTTTATTGATTTTTCGACACTGACTTACACCCCGCAATTTGTAGCGGACTCCCTGGGTATAAGCACCCAAACCTTAAAAGCGATCGAAAAGGAATACGGCCTCGATATCGCACGGGTCGCCCGAGGCTCAGTAAAAACTCGAAGCTACACGCTCAACGATATGTTCCAGATCGCCTCCATCCGCAGAAACAATGGCTATACCAAGGGGCTTGGCCAGCAAATCACCTTCAGCACCTATGTTCAGAAAGGTGGTACAGCAAAAACGACTGGTACCTGTAACGTAGGGATCATGACTGCGCTGGCAGGTTTCAAAACCCTGATTATCGACAACGATCCGCAAGCAGATGTGACCAGTATGCTTGGATACGATCCAGACCAGACTTCTGACGAGCTGCTTGAGATTGGTGTTCCGGCGGATCGGGCTGTGGAAGGTCATTTAGGCAACCTAATGCGGGTAGGCTCGACATACACGGCAATGTCTCTGAGTGAAGTCATTAAGAAACCGTTCGGCGAGTTCGGCCCACATCTTATTCCTGCCTATGACTCCCTGGACGATATGGATTTGGTCCTACGCAACGCACCAGGGGCAGATTTCCGCTACTCGCTTTTTATTGAAAAAGCGCGAAAGGGTGAGATTCCTCACTGCGACCTTTCTGACTACGATGTAATCATCATGGACAACGCCCCTTCCGGCACCATGCTGTCGCGGAATAGCCTGGCAGCGGCGGATTTCCTACTTTGCCCGATTCGGATGGACAAATTCTCCTTTCGTGCGCTTTCCCGCCTTGCACATAAAATCAATGAATTCAGCGCCGACTTTGGCCGGGCGCCGGAAATTATCGCGATTCCAACCATGTACATTCGTAATCGCCCAAGGATCCAGGGCAACCTCGCACGTCTTTCACAGTTGTTTCCGGGTAAAGTTACGGAGCAACCTTTAATCCATTCAGAGGATTATTCCAAAAGCCTCGAGGACGGCATCCCTCTTGTGCTTTGGAAACAAGGTACAGAAAACTCGATAGGCGCAATGCGCAAGGTGTTCGAGGAGATTATGGAAAGGGTTAAAACGGTACTGGAGAAAGCCAAATGAGAGATAGCAGCCGCCCCCTTGGTAGACCAGATGGTCACCATAAAGAGCAGCCTAATATCCAGGGCGTTGCCGTTCCGGCGGATATGCCCACCACAAATTTGCGACCTTTTTCCGAGATCCTGAGCGAAGTGGGTTTAGGGGATGACCGCCTAGCAGAAGCGCATGGCCCCAAAGAACCTGAAGCACCCGCGGTAATATCAAAAACGCTTGAGCCTGGTCCAAACGACGTATTTCTGTCCGGTGAAAAGCTCCCGGGTGAAACGGCCTATATTGAAATGGCGTTGATACGCCGCGGTCGTTACCAACCCCGTACGCATTTCAACCCAGAAACACTTAGCCTTTTAGCCTCGACCATTGAGGACAGTGGAGGACTGAACAACGCAATTGTTGTACGCCCTCTTCAGGATGGCACCTTTGAGCTCATTGCAGGTGAGCGTCGCTTCAGAGCCCACGAACTGCTACGTAAGGCACGTATCTACGCGCTAATACGCAAGCTGAGCGACGAAGACGCTGCTGTCCTTTCTGTTACGGATAACGATGCTCGCGATGACCTTTCGGACTACGAACGTGGTCGCAGTTATCGCCGGCTGCTTGACGATAAGATCGTCGTGGACCAGTCGCAGCTTTCACGGCGAGTAGGTAAATCAATGGCCACTATCAGCCGTTGTCTCGCTTATTTCAAACTGCCAGAGAAGGTCATCCTTCTGCTTGAAGAAGATCCGGTATTGATCGGCAACCGGGTCGTAGCTGACTTTGTTTCGCTTTCGGAGAAAGGCTATAAAGACGAAGTCGTGGCTGCCGCAGTTCGTATCAGGGATGGAGCGTCACAAGACAACGCCCTCAATTGGGTTAAAGGCGAAGTCAAAAAGCGTGAATTCCCGCATGTGCCTGTGCCACCTAAGCAGATCAGGTACAAAGACCGATCGCAACTCGATGCAAAAATTGATGGACGGAAGCTCGTACTAACTCCACCAAAGGGCGTGACCCCTGAAGAAGTGCTCACATATCTTGAGAAGATGCTGCAATCTCTTGACGAGTGATTACGCTAGAAAGGACATTTGCCCCCCAGCCGTCACACTACCATCATGCTCCGCATCTAATGCCGCTGAATTCAGCGGCATAGCCCCCCCCCCCCCCCCCCC
>C687J35174_10002936_pt1 | contig 23787 bp, 14 predicted proteins | sample RifCSPhighO2_01_FD_35174 | JGI IMG/M metagenome (IMG submission 35174) | reverse complement strand
TCCACCTTAAGTCTGGGAGGTAATCTAACCACTGCCAACTCATTTACCACTGCCGGTAACTTCGCCCTAACTCTAACTACCACCGGTACCACCAATGTCACCCTGCCTACCACCGGTACTCTCTCTACCCTGGCCGGAGCGGAAACATTTACCAATAAAACATTCTCCGGTAATACCTACTTCCCCGGAACCGGAGTCTGGGACAGTAATGGTAACGTAGGTATCGGAACCAGTTCTGCCGATTACAACCTCAAGGTTAACGGTACCGGCTACTTCTCCGGCTTCCTGGGAGTGGGATCATCCATGAATGTCTCAGGTAATGTCGGAATTGGACAGAGTTTGACAGTTACCTCAGGGACAGTGCTGTCCGGAGGACTGCTGGTTAACGGCGGCTCAGTGGTATTACCTACCGGTTCCATCCAAAACTCTGAGCTGGAGAACTCCTCCATCACTGTCTCAGCTACAGCCGGGACAGGACTGTCTGTCTCAGGTTCTCCGGTCTCCCTGGGCGGAACACTGACTGTCTCCGGTATTGATGCCTCCACCTCTGTCAAAGGAGTGGCCAGCTTTAATTCCACTAATTTCTCAGTTAGTAGTGGGGCTGTTAATACTATCCAGGATATTGCTACTACCTCCTCCCCCACCTTTGTAGGACTGAGCTTGAGTTCCGGTAACTTAGGGATCGGAACTTCTGCCACCGGATCAAAACTGGCTGTCAATGGCAACGGGATAATCGGCTGGGGTACTACTTCCATAGCAGGGCCCACTAATGGCCTGGCAGTATTTGGTAATGTGGGAGTTGGGACAACAAGCCCAACATATAAGCTGGATGTGGTGGGACAGGTCAATGGCTCCACCGGTCTTTGTATTGCCGGGGACTGTAAAAGTTCCTGGACAGGGGTGGGAGGATACACTGCTTCAAACGGTATCACACTATCTTCCACTGACTTCCAGCTAGGCGGATCCTTAACCCGGGCTACCGGGATAGACATCAATAGTCAGAACTTTGGCTTCCTGGGAGGTAATGTGGGAATTGGAACATCAAGTCCCACCGGAGTCTTCCAAGTAGGAAACACTACCACTACACCGGCATTCTATGTTTCTTCTCTGACAGGAAATGTCGGAATAGGTACAACTTCTTCAACATACAATTTGCAGATATTCAGATCAAGATCAGCAGCTGATAATTCTGTACTCGCATTAGGCCTTGATTCAGGAGGATCGGCAGGTCAAACCAACGATTTAGTCCGCCTAAGTTTTACGGCTGTTGGCAATAGTGGCGTTCAAAGAACCTCTGCCCAAATAGTCGGAGTTACTGAACTTTCAACAGGCTTTAACGGTGCGCTGGCATTTTATACAACGAGCAGCAGTACTACAACAACAGAAAAGATGAGGATAACAAGCGCCGGCAATATCGGTATTGGGACTACCACGCCAGGATCAAAATTTGCAGTTATCGGTAATGGCACAATTGGTTTTGGGAATAGCGCAACCTCACCTGCCGGACCTGCTAATGGATTGGGTATCTCAGGTAACCTGGGAATTGGAGCTACTACTGCTAATTCCAATCTGTCTGTTGTAGGTAATGCCCATATCGGATCTTTGTACCAGGGAATAGCTGCTCCGGCTAATGGACTGTTTGTGGATGGTAATGTGGGAATTGGAGCTACCACAAGCTCTAATAAACTGGATGTTTGGGGTAATGCCAGAGTAACAGGTACCTTAACGGTAGACGGAACACTATCCACCGGATCTCTTTCTGCTCCTAACTTCCTGGCAGGTAATGGTTCTGCCTCTGCTCCGGCATACTCTTTTACCAATTTAACCAATGCCGGACTTTGGACTAACGGAGATGGATTATTGCTCATCACCGGAGGATCAAACACCTCAGGGATTACAGTGACCGGAGCCGGCAATGTGGGGATTGGGACAACCAGTCCGGGAACTAAATTACAAGTAGATGGCGCCATTACGGCTGCCTCCGGCTCTACGGGTGGTTTTATTGCCGGTACCGGATCTAAATACACAACTTTATATACAAACAGTTCAAATCACGGTGTCCTGCAAACCACCGACGGAGATTTGCTTTTTAGTCCTGCCGGCGATTCCAATTTTCTAGTCGGTAATGTCGGCATAGGCACCTCTGCTACCGGAGCCAAACTGCAGGTTAATGGCAACGGTATCTTCTGGCCTTCCACTACCGCCTTAACGGGACCCACTAATGGCTTGGCTGTCTTTGGTAATGTGGGAGTTGGTACTACCTCCCCCAACTATAAACTGGATGTGGTGGGACAGGTTAATGGCTCCACCGGTCTTTGTATTGCCGGGGATTGTAAATCTTCCTGGACAGGAGTGGGTGGATATACCGCCTCAAACGGTATCACACTATCCTCTCAGGACTTCCAGTTAGGAGGAAGTTTAACCCGGGCTACCGGCATTGATATAGCAGGACAAAACTTTGGCTTCCTGGGAGGTAATGTGGGGATTGGCCTAACCAACTCGACAGGATTATTCCAGGTAGCCACCCCTACCTATCAAGCCATTTTTGTAAACACCAGCGGTAATGTTGGTATTGGGACTACAAATCCGATAAGTAAATTATCAGTAATAGGCGGTATAAGAACAGATACTAATTTTATTCTTACAGGCGCAGGAACAATCGGAACGGGAACAACTTCTGATGATTTAAGAATGTATGGCGTTGACGATTTAGAGTTAGGGACCAACTCCGGAGGAGTAAATTTATTTTTGCAATCTGACGGCAATGTCGGTATTGGAACAACTACTCCGGGATCAAAATTTTCAGTCTCCGGCAATGCCACAATTGGTTTTGGAGGAGCTACTTCTATAGTTGGACCCGCTAACGGATTAGGTATTTCAGGCAATTTAGGGATTGGCACAACTACCGCTAATTCCAACTTGTCTGTCGTTGGTAATGCCCATATTGGTTCTTTGTACCAGGGAATTTCTGCTCCTGCTAATGGACTGTTTGTAGACGGCAATGTCGGGATTGGGGCTACTACCAGCAGTAATAAATTAGATGTTTGGGGAGGAGCTAATATAACCGGCAATTTGGGGATAGGGCAATCCTTAACAGTTGGTTCTAACTTAACTTTATCAGGATATAGTTGTTCAGGATTGGGAAATGGCGGGAAACTAACTACAGATGCAAGCGGTAATGTGATCTGTTCTGCAGACGGCGGATCAGGGACTACTTATACTGCATCAAACGGTATCACTCTTTCCGGCGCTGACTTTCAACTGGGCGGAACGCTGGCTGCTACCACTAAAATCAACATCAACTCGCAAAGCTTTGGCTTCTTTGGCGGCAATGTGGGGATAGGAACTACGTCTCCCCTGGCTCCTTTACAAGTCCAGGGCAATGGCACCAATTCTGCTTTCTTCTTAAACGGCAATGTCGGTATCGGGACAACAGAGGGAGTTTATAAGTTAGATGTCAACGGAGATGTTAATATTGCCGCTGGTTCAAATTACAAAATTAACGGTGTCAATCAGGCCTTTGATAAGTGGACCGCCGGGACCGGGAATGATATTTACAGAAGCACCGGTAATGTTGGTATTGGTACAACCGGACCGGGAGCTCTATTTACCGTAGGAAACAACCTCTTCCAGATTAACTCTTCCGGCTATGCCCTATTGCCTTTAGGATTGGTCGGCTCTCCGGCTCTTTCTTTTGTAGGCGATCCTGACACCGGACTCTGGTCAGCCTTGGCTAATACCTTAAACTTCTCTACCGGCGGAGTGGTCAGGGCCACCATAGATTCAAACGGCAACTTAGGTATCGGTACCAGTCTGCCAATGGCCGCCTTGGATGTGGCCGGCGCTACCTCCACCATCGCCAACTCCTCAGGAAACATGACTATCACTTCCGCAGGCAATCTTTTCATCAGCCTATCAGGCGGTAATGTCGGTATTGGCACTTCAGCAGTAGCCGGAGCGGCTTTGCAGGTGAACGGCGGCGGAGTATTCGGCTGGGGTACAACTTCTGTAGCCGCTCCTGCTAACGGATTAACTGTCAACGGCAACGTCGGTATCGGGACAAGCCTACCATCGCAAGCCTTAGACGTGGTAGGTGAATTTATGCTTGTTTCAACAGATAAAGCAGACGCTACAGCTAAAGGAGGAAGATTCGGTGTGAAACACTACACCAACAGCGAAGAACCGCTAACAGGCATGGTCTTATCATCACTAGTTTCAACCAGTATAGTAAATATCGGGGGCGGATCGACCTCGGGCAATGCTGCAACTGAAATCCGGTTCCTTACTGCTGCAAATAATACTACCACAGCAGGAACCCAAAGGATGACTATAGACAGCGGTGGCAACGTCGGCATCGGGGACGCCGCTCCGACCGAAGCTAATCTAGTAGTTGGCGATGCCGGAGCCGGCAATATCTACGCCACATTCGCTACGGCCAACACCGAAACCCTGTGCTGGGACGCTTCGGGCGCATCCTTGATAACCGACTGCACCTCTTTGAGACAATTCAAGGAAAACATACAGGATTTGTCTTTATCGGGGCTGGCCACGGTAATGCAATTAAAACCCCGGGAATACGATTGGATAGGGAAAGAAACGGGCATACGACATGATTTGGGCTTTGTGGCCGAGGAGATGGAAGAAATAAATCCATTGCTGGCTAGCTATAACTACGACAAGGACGGGGTCTTGAAATTAAACGGAGTGAAATACGAGCGACTGACAGCACTGCTTACCAAAGCCATTCAGGAACAACAGGGTCAAATAACCGGTCTTCAGTCTTCAGTCCTCAGCCTTCAGACTAATCAGGCTACCACCTCTGCCCTGCTGGCTAATTTGAGTTTGGATGGTAGCGGTAATTTAACCCAAACAGGCAGCCTTAATGTAACCGGAAACATCGGCATTGGTACTTCCAATCCAACTGCCAGATTACAGGTTAGCGGTGACAGCGGACAATTATTTAATGTTTCTACTACAACCTCTAACCTGTTCACTGTAAACTCCTCCGGTAATGTAGGTATCGGAACTTCCAACCCCCAATTTACCCTGGAGGTTAATGGAACCGGTAAATTAAATGATGCGGCCTGGACTTATGCCTCTGACAAGAGGCTCAAAGAAAACATTGCCTCTGTTTCTGCAGGGCTTTCTATCATTGAACAACTCAATCCGGTTACATTTGACTATATTAATGGAGGGAAAAACCGGGCCGGCTTTATTGCCCAGGAAGTGCAATCCATTTTACCTAATTTAGTCAGCACCGGATCAGACGGGATGTTGGGCGTCAGACTGGAAGAACTCCTGCCTTATGCTGTCAAAGCCATTCAGGAACAACAGAAACAAATTAACGGCTTACTTGCCCAACAGGCTACCAACTCTGGTATGTTAACAGGCTTATCAGTTAATACTGATGGCACCTTAAATGCCCCGGAAATGAAAACCAACAAACTGGTTATCCTTGCCGATGTCAACTTTGCCGCTTCCCCATTGGCTTCTTTGCTTTCTTCTCTATCTACTACGAACCCTTCGACTTCGCTCGGGGCAGACTCCGAACTACGAACTCCGAACTCCAACGAGGTTGACTTATTAAGTTCATTAAATGCCATTTCCGCCGCAGTCTTAGGCATCCAAACTCAAGAATCCACTGCTTCAGCAGAGTTAGCTTCACTGGAGTCTAGGGCAGAGAGCCAAGAATCAAAAATGGCAAACCTACAGGCTCAAATAGCATCTTTATCAGCTACTTTGTCATCCTGGAGAGAGTCTTCGACCGATAGGATCTCTACTGCCTCAGCCACTTTAGATTCTATCGCTTCGCCTTCGGCTACGCTCCAGAATGACAGTACTGCATCAGCTCAGATCGCCACAAATAGTGCACAGGTTACAGGTGACAGTGGACAGCAAACCGCAACAAGCTCTGCTTTTGTTTCTAACTGTACCCTGTACCCTGAAAACTGTACCCTTAACTTGACTCCTCCTTCTATCCTCCTGGCTACAACAAGCGCCCAATTGGTTAACCTGGAAGTCACCTCAGATGCGACAATTTCCGGCCAGTTAACTGCTTATGACTTAAATATCCAAAACGGCCTGAAGTCTTTGGGAACTACCACCTTAGGCAGTACCTTAATAGCCGGAGATTTATCAGTTGACGGAACACTGTCTCTGACCGGAAGCTCGATAAGCACATTAGGTAACTTAAGTATTCAAAACGGATCCTTAGCCGGTCCGGTTGATTTCTTCAACGGAGCAGTCACTATAGATAATAATGGTAGCTTAGTAGCGCAAACCGTATCGGCTAATAATGTTGTTACAAATAAGTTGACTATCAGTAATACAGAGATTGCTTCGTCGTCTGCGACTCCTCGCAATGACGTCATTGCGAGCGCAGCGAAGCAATCTAATTCCATTGGCTCAGACAAAATCCCGACTGGTCAAGTTAAGGCGGCCATACTAACTACCGCCATAACGCCGACTTCCAAAGTCTTTATTACTCCCAAATCTTCTACCCAAGGGCAAACTCCCTACGTAGAACTGGCTGAACCGGAGGTAGGCTTTGTGGTCAGTATTGATAATGCCATTGGTCGCGATATAGACTTCGACTGGTGGATTGTAGATACGAAATAGCATGAAAAAAATACCAAAAATCTACGCTTTTATAGATAGCCAGAATTTAAATCTGGGAGTCCGTTCCCAAGGTTGGAAACTGGATTTTAGGAAATTCAGGCAATATTTACGTAATAAATATGGCGTAAGCAAAGCATTTTTATTCCTGGGTTATTTACCTGGAAACGAAACCTTATACACCCAAATGCAGGAGATGGGCTACCTTATCATTTTAAAACCAACTATGAAACTTCCTGATAAAACAGTTAAAGGGAATGTTGATGCAGAGCTAGTGCTTCATACAATGATCCAATACAAAGACTACGACAAAGCCATTATTGTTTCCGGTGATGGTGACTTTCATTGTCTGGTGGAATATTTAGTCCAAAAAGATAAGCTCCTGCGCCTTCTTACTCCAAACCAACATTATTCAAGACTTTTTAAGGAGTTCTCCAGCTTTATAGTACAGGTTAATTGGATAAGAAATAATCTGGAGCTTAAAAAAGACTGGCATCAGCGGTCGGTCGAAACCTTAGGCCTATCCAGTCATCGTGATAAGAGTAATTTATCACAAAAGCATAAAAGAATCAAGAGGAAAAAAGGAGGACATCGGTGAAAATCAGTTTCATATCCGCGATAATCCTTGTAGCTCTTTTAGCGGGTGGCATCCTTCTATTTCAAAAACTTTACCAACCGGAAAAACCTAAACCCGAGACTACTTCCCAATCCGGCAAAGTCTCCACCATTGCCAATCTGGCCCAACCTGATCCCAAACTTGAAAATACCCCTAATTCCCCCTATTCTTATTCTGCCCAAATTGATTCCAACACCCAGGCTTTATTTGCAGAAAAAGATTCCACAAAGCCATCATACGAGATCAAACAGGGTGATTACTCTCTCAAATTTACATTAAACACCCCCGAGGTGGGCTCTGACTCCTCGGGGGTGAAAGGGGTGAAAACCTCCGACAATATAATCGAATACGCAGTTAATATCCAGGGCATCCCTATGACCCTCCGCCACACCACCACTTCCAATGGGGTCAAAGAAGAATTCATCATTGCTAAAAAACCAGACAATTTAAACATTGAAAATTGTGACATTGAAAATTCATTGAAAATTGATCCGCCGGCTGGCAGATGTGAATTGAAAATTCCTTTTACCATGGAGAACAAGGGCCTCAAGGTCAAAGATGATGGCCAAGGCAAATATACTTTCACGGATTCCAAAGGTGAAACCATCTGGACCATAGAACCCCCAACCCTCATAGATGCCAAAGGCAAAACCGGTGTAATTACTGCCTCTCTTTCCCATAATACATACTACTTAATACTTAATACTGATTTCCTGCTACAAGCTACCTATCCCGTAGTCATTGACCCCACAGTAATTATTAATACCTCCTCCACCACTCTTGCTACTGCTCCTTCCAGCATGAGACACATTGTCCGGACTTCAGACGGGACTTTGCATGCTTTTATTCAAATGGGCACCAATACTGCTACTTGTGGCAGTGGCGGACTTTGGTGGATTTATTCAACTGACAACTTTGCCACTGCCCCAACTTGTGGAGGCCAACTTTCTTCTGATACTACCAATCTAATGTATGCCGATGCCAGGGTAGATTCTTCAGACAATATTTATACCGTCTACTCTGTAGTGGCCAATGGGGCTAATGCTGCCTATAATGTCTTTTATAGAAAGCTAACTAAAGGCGCAGGTTCTACCTGGACTCTGGAAGCAGCCCAGACAGTACTTGACGGAATTACTCCTGCCACCAGCTGCGCCACTGTTAATACCGGAAGCTACTCATATACTGTACTAGAACTTGAAGGAACAACCAGGTTGTGGCTTGCCACCCGTTGTTATGACGGCACCAATTACCAGGTTTCTGTTTATTATTCTGATGGATTAGGCACAGCTCCCACTTGGACTCAATCTGTGGCAACGCTGGATACTGCAGGAACCGGAGTCCTTCATCTGCCTATTCTGGTGCGTTTTGGTTCAAAAATTGGAGTTATATTCACCATGAATAGTGGGAATGCCCTCAATTGGCGTTATCGAGTTGACGGTGAAGGATTAACGTCATGGGCGAAAGAAAGCGAGGTAGTAAATGATGGCAATACTGCTGCGGCGGTAGGTGATAGTTCCGGACATATTTATGTTCTTGGCACGAGGGGAGGAAGTCTCTTTTTTAGCTATTATAATGGGTCTGTCTGGCTAAGCCGGGTCTCAACATGGTCTTCTAACGTTAGTGGTAACTCCATTACCATCTCTACAGACGGCACCAATGTTTGGATTTTTAATGGGGAATCAGCAGGGTTATCAACTAGTTTATCAGGGGCGGGGAAATTAAGCTACAGAAAAGGAACACCACCCTTTACATCATCTGATTTTTCCTCGGCTACTGCCGTTGCCTCCTACCACGGCGTCTTTGATAAAGCCTGGAGCTTTGTGGCTTCTGCCTATACTGATATTACCACCGCGGCTGGCGATACCACTTCTGCCGATACTCAAATGGTAACTTCTTCCGGTGACATTGCCTATTTTGGCAAGAGTACCACTTTTGATGCCATCTCCTGGGATCTTTCCACCTTAGGCAACTCCGGCGGGGCAATTACCTGGGAATACTGCTCAGCTGTGGATGGCAGTACTGCCTGTACTACCTGGAGCACTTTAACTTTTGCCTCCCAAACTTCCGCCGCGGCTTCTGATTTTGAAGCGGACGGCTACGGCGCATTTACAGTTCCCGGTGATTGGGTTGCAGCCAAAGTGAATTCCGAATCTACAGCATATTACTATATTCGGGCCAGGGCTACCGCCAGTTATACCACCTCTCCTGTGGGGGTTCAGATGGCTGCCATCCCGGCAATTTACTCGGCTAATGTGACCTCAACTGTTGCCGGCAGTACCATCCATGCCATCTGGACAGAAAATGCTGTCTCTCCCACCAAAGTCCGCTACATCGGCATTTCCGCCACTGCCTCCACCACTCCTGCCGCAACCGCCGGCATCCCACCAAACACTATTGCCTATTCTTCCAGCACCCTTGCTACCCAGCCTTCTGCTATGCGGCATATTGTCCGGACTTCTGACGGAACTTTGCATGCTTTTATCCAAGGTGGTACCCAAATGACTTGCGGAGGAGCTACAGGCAGTAATAATGTTGGTTTAAACTGGCTTTATTCAACTGATTTAGGCTCCACCTGGACTTGCGGAGGACAATTATCTTCAGATACCACCAACTTAATGTATGCTGATGCCAGAGTTGATTCCTCAGATAATATTTACGTGGTTTATTCTGTGGCTGCCGGTAGCGCCAGCGCTGCTTATAATGTTTCCTACAGGAGATTTACTAAGGGTAGTGGTTCTACTTGGACTATGGAAGCAGCGCAAACCGTCCTTGACGGAATTACTCCTGCCACCAGCTGCGCCACTGTTGATACCGGAAGCTACTCGTATGCTGTAATTGAACCGGAAGGATCAACCAGGTTATGGCTGGCTACCCGCTGTTTTGACGGAACCAACTACCAAGTCTCTGTTTTTTATTCTGATGGCTTAGGTACAGCTCCTACCTGGACTCAATCTGTAGCTGTCGTAGATACAGGAAAGACAGGGACAACCGCTTACCATACTCCAACCATAGTTCGCTACGGCTCAAAAATAGGAGTTTTCTTTGAAACTCAAGATAACCCTTACAATTTGTGGTGGAGTAATCGTGCAGATTCGGACGACCTATCCTCATGGTCAGCTCCCAGCCAAGTAGGAACGATGGCTGTGGGTAGTGCCAGCGCACGAGGGCTACTCTCTACTGTAAGTACTGTATCTGGAAATATTTTTGTAATTTCAAACGATACGGCCGGTAACGTGTATTATTCTTCCTGGAACGAAAGTAGCTGGTCAACTCGAGCATCTTTAGGAACTAATATTGCTCAGAGGGGACAATTGACAATTACTACTGACGGTACAAATGTTTGGGCAATTTACGGAAGCACTACAGGGTTATCAAGTAGTTTATCTGGTTCTGCGAAACTTGTCTATAAAAAAGGCGTGTACAACAGTAGCAGCAATACTACCACTTTTGACTCAACTGCCACGGCTGTTATCCCTTATCACGGCATTTTTGACAAAGTCTGGACCTATATTTCATCTTCATATTCTGATGTCACCACTGCCGCGGGAAATACTACCTCTGCTGATGTAACTATGCCCTCAGCAGCAGCTGATATTATCTATTTTGGAAAAACTGCCAAGTTTGATGCCATCTCTTTTGATCTTTCCACTTTAGGGATAGGGGGACTGGTGGTTTGGGAATACTACAACGGCAGTACTTGGATGCCGTTAACCACCTATTTTGCTGTTTCTAATAATAATTTTATTACCGGCGATGGATATATTACCTTTAACCCTCACTCTGATTGGGCAACAACACAAATAAATAGCGAGGCAACTGCTTATTATTATGTTAGAGCCAGGGTAACAACTACTTACACTACTGCGCCAGTTGGAGTCCAGATGGCAGCTATACCCCAGATTAACTGGGCAAATGTGGCTGCTACCACGGCCGGTATTTATGCCATCTGGACAGAAAATGCCGCATCTCCCACCAGAATTAGGTATGCCGCTATCCCCATCCACTTTGTCAGATTTAACGGTGTCCGAATGAACGGAATACAGGTGAAATGAAAACCCTTACAGAAGCTGAAGTTATCCAACAACAAATTGCAAAAACCCTTAAAGAGTTGTCTGCTCCCAAAAAACCCTTACAAAGATCCAGGGTCTGGCAAGACCCACAGGGTTACCAGTATCTGGCTGTCTGGCAAAATGCCGCCCTCCTCCGGGTCCTTATCCGCAAATTCACCCTTAATCTTACCCTTAACTACCCTTTTGAACGCCGCCTTAAAGCCCAGTTGGACGATGCAGCCAGGTCCCAAAAAAGAAATATCGAAGAAGGCTGGAAAAGGCCCACAACTTCTGAGTACCTAAATTTTTTGGGCTACGCCCAGGCTTCTTTAGAAGAAGTTAAGGGTGATATCAGGGATGCCAAGGTTGATAGTTTTCTCCCTTCCAAACCCTTATCTTCCCTTAAGGATATCGGAATAGACCTAAATGTTTTTAAGGGACCAGCTAAGGGGCAAGCGAAGGGTGAACCCACTGATCCGGGCCACCCTTATTTTCAACCCTTAGAAACCCTTAGTCCCAATACCCTTACTTTTGAGATGTTCATTGAATTAATCAATAAAACCGACTATCTTTTAAGGGTCCTTGTAGAGTCCCTGGAGAAAAAATTAAGGGAAAATCAAAAGGGTTATAGAATAGAACAGGAAAGAATTAAGGAGAAATTTAAAAAGAAATAACATTATGAAATTCCATCATCCGCGAAAATCCGCTCTAAAATCCGCGTTAATCTGCTCCTTATCTGCGATCATCTTTCCTATTGCAAATCCTATGCAATACTGTATTCTTAATATGCTTAAAATTATCTAAAACTTATGCAAAATGAGGCCAAATTATTAACAATTACTCAGGCGGCAGAGTTTCTTAAAATCTCCTCTGATACATTAAGGCGTTGGGAAGATAAAGGCATAGTTACACCAACGCGAACCAAAGGTGGCAGCAGAAGATATACTCTTTTAGATTTAAAAATTGCCAGGCTTAATAAGCAAAGCTTGCGGCTTCGCCTAAAAAAGAAGATCAGGTTTTTTCAAATACCCTCTCTCCTAAAAGAAAACTATATAAATCACAAAAGGGACTTTAGGATTGCCCTGCTGACTTCTTTCCTTTGGATTTTTGGTCTTTTAATTTATCAATTCCTCACTCCTGTCTTCCTACGGCCTACCAACCCTGAACAACAAATCCTGTCAGCAGAACTAAAAGAATCCGCCCGGTTAAGAGTAGTTTCAGAGACAACTCCGATTGAAACAAGTTTCTCGCTTCGCAACAAAGTCTATGCAATAGAAGTCCGGCTTCCTTCTGATCAGGCCCCGGTGGTTTTAAAAATGACTCCAAGCGTTGCCGGTCAAAATGCAGACCTTTTGATCGGCCGGTCCGGTGATGTACCGACTCTTCAGTACACCAATACTATTGACCAATATTATTCCCTGCAACCCCTGCCTCAAAACCAAATTCTATCAATAATAAAAAGAAGTTGACCGATTAGTTTATCTTTTGATATATATAATCCTAGTTGTAAATAAACACGGCTTGCCCTTATTGTAGAAGTGATACTTATGGAAGATTTAAATATTAATTTAAAAGAGCTTGTACAAACTTATTCCGGCATAATATTCAAAATCGGCCTGATCCTGGTAATTCTCGCTACCTTTTTCCTGTTTTCCAATTTGACTTCAGAATTTTTTGAAACACCCAAGTTTTTAGTCCTGTTGGTATTCAGCGGATTACTTTTGGTATTGTTGACTCTCCGGTTTACCATTGACAATAAAGTCATACTCATCAGAACTCCTCTGGATATCCCGCTTTTACTGCTTTTGGCAGTCGGTATTATTTCTACCGTCCTCTCTCCTTCCCCTTTTATAGCTTTGCTGGGCGACCAGTTAAAAATACACGGCAGCTTAGTGAGTTTAATTACTTATGTAATATTTTATTTTGTACTCATCCACAACTTTAAAAATGCCAAAGAGGTTAAATGGTTACTGAATTTAGTTATCATAGCTTCACAGCTTTTGGCTGTAATTTCTCTTTTAAGCTACAGCGGACTGAGGATATTGCCTGCCCCCTGGGCGCAAACGGTCAATTTTACCCCTACCGGATCCACCTTTTCCACCACTGCCATCCTGGCGCTCTTCCTGCCTTTTATAGTGACACAGGTTTTGAATTCTAGAAAACCTTTATTCTTAATTCTTAATTCTATATTCTTGTTGCTGTCAGGTCTTACCATTGCTCTAACCGGCACCTGGGCAACCTGGATTGCAGCCTTAACCGCATTTGTCTTAACCCTTTTTATCAGTAACTTACGTAACTTAAGTAACTTAAGGGACTTAAGTAACTTAAACAGTTTCAGCTTGATCAGACTGGTAGGTCTAATCAGCCCAATTGTAATCATTGCCTTGACTATTATTCTTTCTGTTATCCCCCCTTTGGGCGGCGCTAAGAATCCGCTTTATGCGAAAGCTCAAGCTTTTCCCCGGGAAATTCAATTAAACTTTAAGGATTCCTGGAAAATATCAATATCAGCTTTCCGTGATTCACCTTTTTGGGGCACCGGACCGGCATCTTATACTTTTAATTTCACCAATTATAAACCTGTTGAATTTAACGCTTCCAAATCCTGGAACTTGAGGTTTGATTCTCCGTTTAATGAATATTTGTTAGTGTTGGCAAACCTGGGCGGCATTGGCCTGGTGGCACTGCTGTCCTTGACTGCTTTATTTATTTCTTCCGCCTACAGAGTCATCTGGCAGGAAATGCGCCTGCGAAACAGGACCAATTCCTTACCGCAAACTGCCGTCCACCAGCCGGCGGACCAACTACCAACTCTTTTAGCTATCTCCGGCTTGGTCTTTTTTATCATTTTGGCTCTGCATGCCGGCACTTTAGGCCTCTGGGTTACCGGCTTACTGATGCTAGCGGCGTTTATGGTGGTAAGTCAAAAAAACAATCAAAACAGTTTTGGTTTAAATCAAAACAAACCGGGATTGAATAATTTAAAAGGCGCCTTTCTCAGGATTGCCGGTTTTTCCAACTCCAACTCTCCTGCAGAAACCATCAGGATAGACGCCTTGCCCGGGACATTACTAACCATAGCTCTTGCCTTAGTTCTTTCCGCCGTCTTTTTCGGAAGCAAGCTTGTTTTGGCAGATTACCACCACCGACTAGCTCTAAATGCCATTTCACAAAATCAGGGTATTATTGCCTACAACGAATTAACTGCAGCGGAAAAATTAAACCCGCAAAACGATCTATACCGGACGGACCTGGCTCAGATAAATTTTGCCTTGGCAAATGCCCTGGCAGCTGCCAAAGGCCCAACAGAAGCCTCCCCGACTGGCTCTTTGACTGACCAAGACAAACAAACCATCCAGACACTTCTTCAACAATCAATCAACGAAGGAAAAGCGGCCACCGCCTTAAGCCCGCGTTCCAGCACTAATTGGGAAATTTTAGGTTTGTTGTACAGGCAAATCGCCGGTGTTGCGCAAAACGCCCTGCTTTTCTCTTTGGATTCCTATGGACGGGCCATTTTCCAGGATCCTCTAAATCCGAATTTGCGGGTTAGCGTTGGGGGTGTTTACTATGCAATCAAAAATTATGATCTGGCTATCAGGTTCTTCACAGATGCCATTAATTTAAAACCTGACTTTGCCAATGGTTATTATAACTTATCCGTTGCCTTAAGAGATAAAGGCGACCTGTCCAACGCCCAGGCTTTAGCGGAAAAATTACTTACCTTAGTGGATAAAAATTCAAATGATTATAAAGTGGCCAATGATTACCTGACTGATTTAAAGGCAAAGATTGAAGCTAGCTCCCCTAAGACAACTGAAGCTCCGACCCAACCTCCTGCCGCCGGAACCAGCGGAGCCCTGCAAAAAGAGGAATTACCAAAAGTCATCAACTTACCAAAGCCGGAACAAATCGCCACTCCTGAGGCTGTCAAAAAACCGGAAACTACCCCAACCCCCACACCTTCCCCTGCTCCTGCTGAGCAACCCACAGCTAATCCATGACCCAAGCCGGTTATAAATACCTGAAATCTTATCAACTCAGTGTAATAATTTATGATTTAACAGTTGAATTTTGTAAGAAGTGGGTTTTCAGTTTAAGAACCCGGAGTCAAATGGAACAAGCTGCCCGCTCTGGCAAACAGAATATTGCCGAAGGATACCTGGAAAAAAGCTTAAAGGGTTATATTTACCTATTAGGAATTACTTACGCATCTTTAGGGGAACTATTAGAGGATTACGAAGATTTTTTAAGACAGCGAGGTTTAGTAATTTGGGATAAAGATGATCCAAGAGTTAAAAAATTTAGGGAATTTAGGGTTTTTGGGGTTGAATCCCTAAACTCCCCAAATACCCCAAAACTTCCCAGTGATTCGGAAGAAGCCGCTAATATGCTAATTACCTTTCTCCACTTAGCGCTATTTCTACTGTTTAAACAAGGTTCTGCCTTAGAAGAAAAATTTGTTAAGGAAGGCGGATTTACGGAAAATCTTTTCAAGAGAAGACTGGAAGAAAGAAAAAAGAGATAGTATAATTTGAAGCTAAGGGCCGGTAGCGTAATGGTAGCGCACTTCCATGGCATGGAAGGGGTTGAGAGTTCGAATCTCTTCCGGTCCACAAAAGGGCTCATAGGTAAACGGTATACCGGTACATTCGCATTGTACAGTTTCGGGTTCAATTCCCGGTGAGTCCACATTATTCCCTCCCTAAATACCCTAAAATCCCTAAACTACTTCAGTATACTGAGCGGATTCACTGCCACTCCTTTGAAATGTATTTCCAGATGAGTATGAGTTCCGGTTGATCTACCTGTTGATCCCATTTGACCGATTAATTGCCCGCGGGAGACGGTCTGTCCGGCAGAAACATAAATATTGGCCAAGTGCGCATACAAAGAAGTATATCCATTACCGTGATCAATTACCACTCTGTTTCCATAGCCCGTACTGTCAGGCCAACCGGCCACAATCACTGTCCCTCCATCTGTGGCCGCCACTGCCGGACCACTTCTATTGGCAATATCAATACCAGGATGATACCAGGAATAATATTGTGTCAGTGACCCACCGACCGGCCAGATGAATTGGCCGCCTCCCGGAGCCGCAAAAGCCGGAGAGGAAGGTCCTTGGGCTAAATACGCCGGCTGTGGCCTGGCTCTGGCAGGAATTTTTGTTTCGGGCGGCGTCCCGTCCGGAACAATCAATAGCTGTCCTGTTTTAAGACTTAAGTCATCCGGAACGTCGTTAAAGGGGAAGTCCAAAATAGCCTGCGCTTCGGAAGAAAACTTTTTAGCAATAGACTCCAGGGTATCTCCCGATTTAACAGTATAACTTATTCCTGTTACCGGCAATATCTTAACAACCTGTCCGGGTTTAATTTGATCTCCTGTCAAATTATTTCCCCATCTGATGGTATCTGTTGAAATACCGAATTTACCGGCAATTGAAGATAACGTATCACCGCTTTCTACTTTATATTCAATAATCTCCGAACGGGGTTTTATGGAAATGTTGGTGTGGGTATCCTGTAAACCGGACAAAACCAGCCCGTTCGGAAAAGGCTCAAAAGCTTCGGTAAACCGGGGATCCGGCCCGCCTATGCCGGGAAAAGTCGAAGAGATTAAACTACCGCCTCCAAATACACCTGAAGTTAAAATACCCACTGAAAGTAAACCCAACATACTGCTGTGCCAAAACCTTTTCTGATGAACACCGCGTCCGTGCATTAAAATATCTTTAACTGAATTTTTTATTCCTTCAAGTTTACGGGAGAAAAAAATAATTTTGCGCCTGGAATACCAAATTAAGGCACGAAATAGAGCCCGGAGATCGTCTGCTGTAGAGTTCACGGAGTATATTCTAACACACCCTATCTCACGTCTTTTAGTGTCTTGAGGAACTCTTCATTGCTCTCGGCTTTAGCAAGTCTTTCAAGGAAAATTTCCGTTCTTTCGTTCTCCCCTAAAATTCCGATCATCCTTCTCATAATGATCATCTGCTTGTATATTTCTTCCTTAAATAACAATTGCTCCTGCCTGGTGCCTGATCCTTCTATATCAATGGCCGGATAAATCCGGCGTTCTGCCAGTTTTCTGTCCAAGTGCAATTCCATATTGCCGGTGCCTTTAAATTCTTCATAAATTAAGTCATCCATCCGGGAGCCGGTATCAACCAGGGCTGTCCCGATAATAGTCAGTGATCCGCCTTCTTCGCAGTTTCTGGCGGCTCCGAAAAAGTGTTTGGGAGGATAAAGCGCTACCGGGTCAAAACCCCCGGATAGGGTCCTTCCGGAGGGCGGAACAGACAAATTATATGCTCGCCCGAGGCGGGTAATCGAATCCAATAAAATAACCACATCTTTGCCGCTTTCAACCAGCCTTTTAGCTCTTTCCAAGGCAATTTCAGCCGCCGTAGTTTGATTTTCTGCCGGCTCATCAAAATTGCTGGCGATCACATCTCCCTTAATTGAGCGGGACAAATCAGTCACTTCTTCCGGCCGCTCGCCCACCAATACTGCCATTAAAACAACATCAGGGTGATTCTTGGCAATGCCGGAGGCAATATCTTTTAAGATAGTGGTTTTACCGGCTTTGGGCGGAGAAACAATCAAACCCCGCTGGCCAAATCCGATCGGTACCACCAAATCAATGACCCGTTGAGATAGCGGGATTTTACCGGTTTCAAGCCTAAGGTGTTTATTGGGATAAATAGCAGTTAAATCTTCAAACTTAGGCCGCTTGACTGCCCGACCGTCTGAGGAAATTAACTTGTCAGCTTCTGTCCCGTTAACTTTGTTTACCTGCAATAAGCCAAAATAACGTTCGGTTTCCTTGGGCGGCCTGGCCGCTCCTTCCACAAAGTCGCCGGGACGCAACCAGAATCTTCTGATTTGGCTGGCGGAAATATATACATCCGACTCAGAGGGTATATATTTAGGCCGCAAAAACCCATGACCCTCCTGCATAATATCTAAAATTCCGGAAACTTCTTCGGTCGGCACATCACGATCCCGATCTGCGTAATCACGCCCACCATTTTGATACCCGCCTCCATTTTGATAACCATTACCGTATCTGGGTCGGTAGCCATACCCCCCCCTGTCGTCATTGCGAGGAGCTGGCGAAGCCGGAGACGCGGCAATCTGGGTAGGATCATTTTCCACACCAGTCGAGGCTTGTTCCCCCACGAACTGATCAGTCGAGGCTTGTTGTCCACTAGACTCAATGCGCTCCTCCTTCGGAGGCAGACTCTCGACTCTCGACTCTCCTTTAGGCTTAAATGATTTTGTTAAACGAGGCATATTGTTGGGAATTTCTAATTGACCTAATTAACCTAATTGACCTAAGTAATTTAAAAATTTAATCATTGGTGCTTCTTTAAAAATTAGAATAATTAGAAATTAGAAATTTTCAGAGGCCTTTAACTACTACTAAGTAGACCATATCTCTGGGCTTCTGTCAAGACCCGGCCTTGAACTTTCTATCCTCCCAGATAAATGTTGGTTCGTCTTCTAAGTCTTTGTGTAGCTTTTTAAATCTTCTTAGCCCAAATCCGGCCGGGATAAAAGCCAAAGCTGACCAGGCCAGAAATGGTAAGCCTGTTTTGGGTAAAGCGGCAACTGAAACACCGGCTACCTGAGGCTGTACCACTACGGCCGGCTGTTGTGGAGCTGAAGCTAAAACCACTACCGGTTGCTGAGGAACACCACCACCCATAGGACCGATATTGACTATCTGTTGCTGTGTCTGACAAAGCGCGTTAAAGTTAACATTTTGGCCGGCGGCCACAGTGATTGACTTACCGCCAGGGCAATTCAAAGTAATATTCTGCGGTCCTAGTGGACCGGGTGTTGGAGTAGGTGTAGGCGCAGCTGTAGGACCGGGTGTTGGAGTAGGTGTAGGCGCAGCTGTAGGACCGGGTGTTGGAGTAGGTGTAGGAGTTGGAGTTGGCACAGGACAAGCAGAACCTTGTTTTGTACAAGCATTGCCACAATTATCTACTCCGGTGGTAGAAGTACCACAAGCAGGAGCAGGAGCTGAACAGGAACCGTTTGGTTGACATACAGGAGCTGAAGCTGGACAGGCAGCTCTATTATATGCATCTATTTCTGATTGAGATTGATCAAAAGGACCGGGATAGTTTGCTCCGCGCAATAGCCGGTCTATCTCATCCCAAGTTTTAGACTCACCGGTACAAAGAGTGACTGTAGCAGGGGCCGGTACATTACAAGCTGCTTCTTGCTCAAAAGCGTAGCGGCAACCGCCTGGTTGGCTTGCGTCAGGAACTCCACCAAATTTATGGACTATTTTATTGACATTAGTATCACAATACCTTAAATCATCAGGACAAGAAACAGGGGCAGGAACATTACATGCCCCCTCTTGATCGAAGGCGTACACACATTGAGTGCCATCCCAATACCCGCCATGCTTATAGACTGTTTTATTAATATTGGTGTCGCAGTATCTTAAATCATCTGGACAAGAAACTGCCGGTTGGCCGCCTTGGCCACCCTGACCTCCCTGACCACCTTGTCCGCCCTGACCACCTGAGCCCGAACCACTATCACAACCTGGCACCCAATTTGCATCATCACCCTCGTCGCCCCCCAAAAAGGTTCTGTCGTTTACACACTCCCCAATAGATGTGGCAAAAACTTTACTTAGCTGAACCTGTTGGCTTCCTGCCAATAAAACCAGCATAGATAGACTTATTAAAAGAAAGCGGCTGAATTTCTTCCAGAAAAGAAGTTTTTTAAGCGGGTTTAACCTTGATCCAATCTCTGCTCGATTAGGAATATTCATATTTTGTTTTGCACATTGTACTATAGGTTCGCCAATTTGTCAAGGGGGAGTTTGATAGCTACTATCGGGGACTTGTCCCTGCCCTAGACAAACCCCCGATACTAACCACCAAAAACTCCTGTATCCAAACCCATCTTTTTGAGGGCATATTGTTTCCAATTTAACAAATATGAGGCTAAACTGGGGTATTGACAACCCCCTATTTTTTGCTCTATTGTTAAATCAGAAAGCAACTTCTATCTGCTCTTGAAGTTGTTTTCGAAATCAATAAAAAGGGCATTGCTATTCGAGTCCGTCTGCGGTAGTAATGCTCTTTTTTTATGCTCCGATTTTATCGGAGCTCAAGAAAAGAGACATTGCGACCCGCCAAAGGCGGATCTAAATGCTCTTTTTTTATGCAAATTTTTCAAAGTACTCGCCTCGCTTCGCGGGCGAAGCGGGCAAAAAAAGATTCCTTGGTCCGTCTGCCTCCAAGGAATCTTTTTTTAACTGCGGACCATCAATATTAATTTCTGGTCTGCTGTTTGCAATACCTGCTTTACCTGCTCCGCCACAGTATCAACCTCTCGACTCCGCTCGAGGCCGGCTCTCCTAACTCTTGTTCTCTTGTCCCACCTAAAACTGGTCATCCACTTGCTTGCAAACATAGTATTCCTACATTACCAGGAAAATTACTATTTGTCAAGTTTTAGTAATCCCATAAGTATTTTTACTATTTATTTCCTTAGACCTAGAGTCTATTTCAGAGGATATGGTAATAAGTTTAGATTGCTATAATAAGCTAAATAATAGGTATACTTTTAGATATTAACAAGAAAATAAGTGGTGTGGATAAATGATAAACGCTCCTGATTAACTAGGAAGAGGTTGGTCAAGTGGGATATTCAACACCGCATGGCTTAAAAGGTTATGATCTAACTGCCAATTGATATAACCGGCTGTTCTGCGCCTGGCAACATAATCCATACTCTTCACACTCTCCGGATTATTAGGATCATAGTAGCCAGGAAAGTAAATGAATTTTATTTGTTCAATCGGAAATATTTTCCTTACTCCGAAATTATATCCAACAACAGCTCGTAAATCTGTCCTTATTTCTTTAATTGCATATAACCAATCTTCATTTTCTCTTCCGGGGTCAGGACAACTGGCAACAGGAGTCCAGCGTTTAATAATTGCAGCTCTTAGGACATTCGAAATACCAGCTTGGTCATTCTGAAAAATAACTGTTGCATCAGAGGCATGTTTGGCAGCATAACCTTCTATAATCGTATCTATATCAATAATTTCCCCTTCATATTCAAAACTATCTCCTGCGCTTATTATTAACGGCTCCTGATAAGCCATCATATTACTGAGAGCATGACAATGGCCTCTCCATCCTACCCCTCCCAGCAACAAGGAATTATAAGCATACTGTTCTTCGTGTCCTCGGGGGTCAAGTTGTAGTCCGTGGCGATTCCCTATCCTACCGATCTTATCCAGGAATCCTCCCGGAGCATGCAGGACACGTTGCCCATTAAGTTCAGCAAACGGAAACCATTGATCTTGATTTAACTTTCCGGGATCCGGTCCTACCCTTTCCCACCCCGGCACTTGAACTTCTGATAGTGGTAAAAACGAAGGGAGGACTATCCCTGATGCTTCAATCTCTGAAAGAACCCGATCTATAGCCCTGGTCTGCGAAGAGATAACTGCTGCAGCTCGGGCTTGATTTGGTTCGAAAAACGGTGGAATATTGGCTACAAATAAACCAGCGCCAGCTAAACCAGCTAAACGAAGAAATCCGCGACGATCTATTCCACCTTCATGATTTGTCATTTGCCGGCATTATACCACTATAGGGTAAATTAGTCAAGTTCTTTGGCAAAAACCATTCTGCCGGCCGGGGTTTGAATGTTTTTAGTTACTTCTATATTAATAGTCTGGCCGATTTTATCCGCGCCGGCCGCTACAACCACCATGGTGCCATCCGGTAAATAACCGACCCCCTGAGAGCTGTCCTTTCCCAAATGAACGATTTTTATTTCCATACTCTCCCCCGGCAAACTCATGCTCTTGACTGCATTTGCCAAATCATTGACATTCAATACACCAATATTGGAAATAGAGGCCAGCTTATTCAAATTAAAATCAGTGGTAATAATTTTGCCGTGCAGGGCTTTTGCCAGATTGATCACTTTGTCATCAACTTGTTTACCGTTTTGTTCCTTATCCCAAACTTCCAGCTTTATTTCCTTTACTTTTTTTAGCTCCTCCACAATCTCAAACCCCCTTCTGCCTCTGGCGCGTTTTAGAGAGTCCCCTGAATCCGCCACTTGTTGAAGTTCTGTTAAAACAAAATTAGGCACCAATGCCAACCCGCTTAAAAAACCGGTTTTGGCAATATCCAAAATCCTGCCGTCAATGATGGCAGAAGTATCGAGGATTAGTGGCCTGGTAATGGCTACTGATCCGACTTGGGGAATGGGTTGAGAAAAAGGAGTGTTAAACTTGGTCAGCTTTACTACCTGGTTTGATACCTCAGAGGAAACCCGGTGCACCACAAAATTAAATGTGGTTATAGTGATAACTCTGACGGACCGGGCTATTTCCGGAAAAACTACAAATCCGATACCGCCGGCTGCCAAAGTAAGCAGTGCTCTGATGGTAAAGGAAACTCCCCCGGGAAGAGGCGGGATCAACTGTGAAAATATGGCCGCGGAAACCGCGAATATAAGCGCCAAAATCAGGCGCAGAACAATTTTAACAGACACGAAAATAATTCCTTCCGTAGGGAAAACAACTAACTGATGAATAAGTCCCTACTGAAGAAAGTATGCCATAAAGAGCGGAGGATTACAATTTCTAATTTCTAAGTACTAATTTCTAAACAAATCCCAACTCCCAATGACCAAATGTTGAAATTGATTAGGTCAATTAGAAATTAGGTTAATTAGGTTAATTTTAAATGGAGTCTTTCCCGATGATAATCCGGGCCGAGGCTGTTCCTTCCGTCAATTCCCCTGCCACTGAGGCAATTTTAATAATGTCTTTTAAATCCGATATGACTAAATCTATCTTTTCCAAAAGCTCTTCCTTGACCAATATTTCAGTCTGAAGATAGCTACTCTTGTCCGCATTTCCGGTTTTCACTACTTCATACCCAGCCACCTTTATTTCATCAGCCACTCTTTTGGCCTCACCTGTCACTCCTGACCCATTTAATACTTCAAAGCTCCAGTCTGATTTAATAAGAGCCGGTGCCGGAGTTGGGGTCGGGGAAAAAGTGGGTGACGGAGTAGCAACAGCCAATTGGTCTGATCCGGAACCTCCGGGAAGAAAATGAAACTTATTATTTAAGAAAAACCCTCCTACCAAAAACACTACCAATAGAACAATGATCAGGAGTATTGTTTTGCCTGATTTTTTCTCCGGGCTTCTTGTCTCGTATTTTAATTCACTGTCCTGGTTAATAGTAAAGCTCCTTTTTATCGGCGCAGGCTCTTGCTTTTGTTCGCTTTCAGATTGAGCATCATCAACCGCACTCTTCATACTCTGATTTTCCGGCTTTTCTTCCATATTTTAAAATTATATACCTATTAAAGTTATTTTGGCAATATTGCGCAATATTCCCCATAGAAATCCGGCATTCATAATACAATATGAATATGCAGCAACTAACTAAAATAATATTGGCCTGGGAACTGTTTGGATCTGGGATTT
>C687J35174_10002928_pt1 | contig 23833 bp, 21 predicted proteins | sample RifCSPhighO2_01_FD_35174 | JGI IMG/M metagenome (IMG submission 35174) | reverse complement strand
AAGTAGGCGAATACAATAGAGGGAGAGCAAATAAAATAAAAATATTAAAAGCGGAAGGGGCGCTCTAAAAAGGCGCCCCAGCGATAACCCAAAGGACAAAAAGTGTTACGAATATCAAGAACAGGATCCCAAGGAAATTAATCCGCAAAGGTTCTTTCATCTTGCACCTCCTTCTTCTTTATAACATAATTGGCGTATGACTCAAACTATCGAAGAAAGAAAGGAATTGATGAAAAAAATCAGGGATGAGGTGGTGGGGCTAAAGGAGTCGCCACTGTATAAATTTCGAATTGAAAACAAAAATTTGCCGGTGATCGGCGAAGGGAGCCATTTTGCGAAGATTATGTTTATCGGTGAAGCGCCGGGCAGGAACGAGGCCAAGACCGGCCGGCCATTTTGTGGTCGGGCGGGAGATATTTTAAATGAGCTTTTGGAAAGCGCTGGTATAAAAAGGGAAGAAGTGTATGTGACCAATATTGTGAAAGATCGGCCTCCTCAAAACAGAGACCCATTGCCAGAGGAAATAAAAATCTATGGGCCATTCTTAGATCGGCAGATCGAAATTATTCAGCCGAAAGTTATCGCCACTTTGGGGCGGTATTCTATGAATTATATAATGCCCAAGTTTGACCTTACTTTAGAAATGGAGCCGATAAGCAAAGCGCACGGCAAGACGTATGAAGCTGAAGCCGCTTACGGGAAAATCAAAATAATTCCTCTTTACCACCCAGCTGTCGCCGTCTACAATTCCCACACCAAAGACACCCTTAAAAAAGATTTTGAAGTTTTGAAAACAATCTGATTTTAAGGTAGTATTGCCAAATGCAAAAATATAAAACCGAGTGGGATTTGACCCAGATTTACAACCCGCCCGCCTCGCAAGCGAGAGCGTTGCGGGCGGGAGGAGATGCTAAAAAGCTTGTCGAGAAAGACAAGGCAAGCATCAAAAAGGCCTATCTTGCGTTTGCCAAAAAATACAGAAAAGACAAGAAGCACCTAAAAAATGCTAAAGCTTTGGCAAAGGCCATAGAGGAGTATGAAAAGCTCGGGGCCAATCCTGCCTCCGACAGGCCGGGCGCCTATTTCTCCTACAGAAAAAGCTTGAATGCGGGAGACAATGAAGCCCAGGCGGAACTCGCGAAGCTTTCTGATTTTTATTCAAACTTGGCCAATGAACTTGAATTTTTCATGCTTGAAGTCGGGAAGATCGACAAGAAACTTCAGGCAAAATTTTTGAAAAGCAAAGAGCTTGCGCCGTTTAAATATTTCTTGAAAAAAGTTTTTGAACACGCCAAACATGACCTGACCGAAGCGGAAGAAAAAATTTTAAATCTAAAGTCCTTGCCTTCGCACGGCATGTGGGTTTCCGGCTTTGCGCGGCTTCTCAATAAGCAAACTGTAAATTTTGATGGCAAGGAAATGCCTGTTTCGGAAGCCGGAGCCAAGATTTCTACTTTGCCAACCAAAGAAAGACGCGAGCTACACGATGCTGTGGTGAAGGTTTATGAAAGCGTTTCTGATTTTGCCGAGAGCGAGATAAACGCTATCTACACAAATAAAAAAATAGGCGATAAACTGCGCGGGTATAAAGCGCCGTATGAAGCGACTGTAAAAGGTTATGAAAACGACCCAAAGACGGTAAAAGATTTGGTAGATGCTGTGACCAAAAACTTTGATATCAGCCACAAATTTTTCAAGATAAAAGCTGAAATGCTTGGAGAGAAGAGACTAACTTACGCAGACAGGTCGGCAAAAGCAAAGGATATAAAAATCAAGATCCCCCTTGAAGATGCGGCCGACAGAACCATCACCGCATTCAGTTCCGCTCATCCAGAGTTCGGCAAATTTGTGCAGGGCATGTTTGAGCACGGGCTTGTTGATGTTTTTCCTAAAAAAGGCAAAACCAGTGGGGCCTTTTGCTCTTCTCCTGTCGGGTTGCCGTCTTTTGTTTTATTGAACCATGTGGATGATTTCAGGTCTCTTACCACCTTGGCTCATGAAATGGGGCACGCTCTGCACTCGAAGTATTCTAAAACCCAAAGACCTCTCTACGAAGACTACACTATAGCAACTGCGAAGTCGCCAGCACCTTCTTTGAAAACTTGGTTTTTGAAGATGCGCTTAAGGGGCTTTCGGATGAAGAAAAGATGTTTCTTCTTCATGACAAAATCAACGACGATGTATCGACCATCTTCCGCCAAATTGCCTGCTTCAATTTTGAAAATGAATTGCATGAGGCTGTGAGGAAAGAAGGTTTTGTGCCAAAAGAAAAAATTGCAGAGTTGATGAATAAGCACATGAAAAGTTATCTTGGCCCACTGTTTGATTTTGAGCTTGTAGACGGCTATTTCTTTGTAAATTGGTCGCACATTCGCAACTTCTTCTATGTATATTCTTACGCTTTCGGCCAGCTGATCTCGGATTCGCTTTATGAAATGTATAAGGCGGATAAAACCAAAATAAAAGATATTATCAAATTCCTTTCTGCCGGCGGCTCGGATAGTCCGGAAAATATTTTCCGCTCAATCGGCATCAATCCCAACAAAAAATTCTTCGAGCAAGGTCTTCAAAAAATCTCCCGCAACATCGATGAACTCGAAAAACTATGGAAAGAGAGTAAAATAAAATTATGAAATCCGAAGAAGTTAGAAAAAGATTTTTGGCGTTTTTTGAGAAGAGGGGACATAAGATTATTCTCTCAGCTCCGCTCGTGCCCGAAAATGATCCGACGACACTTTTTACCGCTTCGGGCATGCAACCTATGGTTCCATATCTCCTCGGTCAAAAGCATCCGCAGGGCACTAGAATAGCTGACTCTCAAAAATCTTTTCGCACTGTTGACATTGAAGAAGTGGGTGACAATAGGCACACAACATTTTTTGAAATGCTCGGCAATTGGTCTTTGGGGGACTACTTTAAGAAAGAACAGATTGAATGGATGTTTGAATTTCTGACTGAAGAAATCGGATTGGACCCCCAGAAAATTTATGTAACTGTATTTATCGGCGATGAAAAAAATAATATCCCGAAAGATACAGAGTCCGCACAAATATGGAAGAATCTTTTTAAAGAAAAAGGTATTGAAGCTAAAGAAGTTGAAATTGGAAGTGAAGAAAATGGGTATAAAGTTGGAATGCAGGCAGGGAGAATTTTCTACTACGATGTAAAAAAGAATTGGTGGAGTAGAGCGGGCACACCAGACAAGATGCCGGGAGGGGAGCCCGGTGGTCCAGACTCAGAAATGTTTTATGAGTTTGTCGAAGTGGAACATGACAAAAAATTTGGCGAACATTGTCACCCAAATTGTGACTGTGGAAGATTTTTGGAAATTGGCAACAATGTTTTCATGGAGTATTTGAAAAATGCTGATGGCACCTTTTCCAAACTTCCACAAAGAAATGTAGATTTTGGCGGAGGGTTAGAGAGGATGGTGATGGCCACAAGCAGCTGTCCGGATGTCATAGAAGTAAATCATCGACCAATTTTGGATTATCTAGAAAAGGTGTCTGGTAAAACTTATAAACAANACGAAAACGAGACAAAGGCATTTCGTGTTATAGCAGATCATATGAAGGCCGCTACATTTTTGATCGCAGATGGGGTATTGCCTTCCAATACCGATCAAGGGTATTTTGTGCGCCGTCTGATCCGCCGAAGCGTGAGATTCGCCGACTCCCTTGGAATAAAAAATAGCGTCCTTTCGGAAATAGTTGGCCCAATCGCAGAAATGTATAAAGACTCTTATCCCGTCATTCTCCAAAAAGAGAGAATGATTGAAAAAGAAATAAATGTTGAGGAAGAAAAATTTAGAAAGACTCTTGAGAGAGGATTAAAAGAATTTAATTGGAGGATGAGGTCTATTGGAGATGAAAATAGCAAAATTGAAGAATTACCTGCAGGTGTTGCTTTTGAACTTTTTACAACATACGGCTTTCCTTTTGAGTTGATTGAAGAAATTGCCAAAGAAAAAGGTATGACTGTAAATAAAGGTCAATTCGAAAATAGGATGGATGCCCATAGAATTAAATCTCGCATGGGGTCGGAACAAAAATTTAAAGGGGGTTTGGGAGACACAAGTGAAATGTCGATCAAATACCATACTGCGACTCATTTGTTGCATCAAGCATTGCGTGAAGTTTTGGGCAAGCATGTGGAGCAGAAGGGAAGTAATATTACTCCAGAGCGATTGCGTTTTGATTTTTCACACAATGCAAAAATGACTGAAGAAGAAAAGAAAAAAGTAGAGGAAATAGTAAATACAAAAATAAAAGAAAATTTGTCAGTAAATAATCTTGTCTTGCCAAAAGAAGAGGCCGAAAAATCTGGCGCCCTGCATTTCTTCGGTGATAAATACGGAGATGAAGTGAGTGTCTATTATATCGGCTCGTCTCTCGCCGAAGCTTGGTCCAAAGAATTTTGCGGTGGTCCGCACGTCGAGCGAACAGGTATTCTTGGTAACTTTAAAATTTCAAAGGAAGAAGCAGTTTCTCAAGGTGTGCGTCGCATCAAAGCTGTGTTGGATTAGGTTTTTTCCACAACAACATATATTTATTTACGGCAAAAGGTATATAATTTGAATATGAATAAAGTTCCGTTTAATGATGTTGTTCCTCCGGACAAAAGAAGTATTAGGAACATACAGATAAACAAAGTCGCAAGAAAAAAATCGCCGGTAATCATAAAGCCCGAAAGCGATTTTGTTGACGCGGGAACACCAAAAGAAACCCAAAGTCCGGTTGCCGCAAAAATATCAGACCTGGAGATGAAGGAGGTGCGCAAAAATCCTGCCTATGAATACTACTATCCAAAGGGCGACAAAAACGATAGTAGTGATAGTTTCGATAAGCCCAACTCAAGCAATTCAGATCCAAAAAATAACTCCAAAAGAAAACGATTCCTGTTTAGTGTGGCAATCGTTGTTATTGTCGGCACTTTTTTGGTTCTTATGATGACCATGTTTTCTTCGGCAAGCGTTTTGATTACCCCAAAGAGTCAGGTCGTGCCCGTTGCTATGGATGTCCAGGCTATTAGAGGTGGCAAAAACGATGATGTTGTTTATGAATTAATAAAATTATCAAGAAAAGAAACCGTTTCCGTCTCTCCTACCGGTGAAGAAAATGCTGAAATTAAAGCAAGAGGCAAGATAGTTGTATACAACAACTTTTCCTCCGAATCGCAAAGACTGATAGCTCGCACGAGGTTTGAAAGTCCGGAAGGTCTTGTTTATAGGATACCCGAATCCATAGTCGTCCCCGGAAGATCGACCAAAAACGGCGTTTCGACTCCCGGAAGCATAGAAGTCGAAGTATTTGCCGATGAGCCGGGTGAAAAATACAACATAAAGAAGACAGACTTTACCATACCAGGATTTAAGAATGANNCAGAGCGATACAAAGCTTTTTATGCCAGATCNTCGACTGACATGACGGGTGGATTTATTGGTAAATTGAAAACTGTTTTGCCGGAAGAAAAAGAAAAAGCTCTTTCGGTGGCNGAATCTCAAGCAAGGGAAATGTTGGATAAAGATCTTGTTGCCAAAATCCCGGATGGATACACCTTGCTTTCCGGCGCTGTCTCTTATGAGTCAAGCGAGCTTCCGCAATCAGAAGCATCCTCGGGAGTTTTGGTGGGGAAAGAAGTCACAGCTTACGCACTTATTTTGAATAGCTCTCAATTATCAAAGAAGATTGTCACTGAATATTCTGACGAGATCCCCGGCTGGATCAACATCCCGTCTTCCATTCAAGATTTTTCCGGAGTTAGTTTGAAAAATTCAATTAGTAAAGATGCCGTTGAAGCGGGGGAAAGTCTGACTTTAACAATAGGAGGAGAAGCCGGATTCGTAGCTGACATAGATGCTGATGTTATAAAAACAAGGCTTGTTGGCTCAAAGAAAGCCCAAGTTTCTGAAATAATCGATGAATTTGAGGGCATATCAAGCATAAAAGTGACCTTGAGACCGATTTGGAAGCGCTCTTTCCCAGGCGATGCTTCCAAAATAAGTGTTTTTTTGGAAGAATGATCTATGCTTGACACGGCTTATCGCAATATGTTAACCTCTTCCATTGTTGCTTCATTTTAATGATAGATAAAGCAGGACGCGATACGGATACTGGAGTTATTACGGAAAGTCTTCCGAATGCCCTTTTTCGTGTCAAATTAGGTAATAGTGGTCAAGAGGTTCTTGCTTATCTGTCTGGTAAAATGAGGCTCAATAGAATAAAGGTTATAATAGGTGATTCGGTGGAAGTGGTGGTAGATCCTTATGGTGGTCGCGCGAGGATAGTGCGAAGGATTGACAATTTTAATCCGACGTCTTCGAAGAAAAAATGATTCCCGTTGGAAGTTCGGGGTCAGGGTTTATGTTTTGGTTTTATGATCCGTTTAATACAAATAAACTTCTAAATTGAATGAAGGTAAAAGCTTCGATAAAAAAAATGTGCGCGAAGTGCAAGCTTGTCCGTAGGGAAGGTGTGTTGTTTGTCGTGTGCAAGAGTAACCCAAAGCACAAACAAAGACAGGGATAATAATTAAATTGAAAGATTGAAAATTAAAATATTATGAGAGTACTCGGAATCAACATACCAGATGAAAAAAGGCTTGAGATCGGGCTTACTAGTCTTTTTGGTATAGGTAGATCCAGGGCTCAAAAGATATTGAGTGAAGCAAAGGTTGATTGGGGGACTAAAGCCAAAGATCTTACCCAAGAAGAAGAGGGGGAGATAAAAAAGATAATAGATAATCTAAAGATAGAAGGCGATCTAAAGCGCGAGATTTCCTCTAACATAAAAAGATTAAAAGACATCAAGTGTTATCGGGGGGTTAGACATTTGCGATTGCTGCCTGTGAGGGGCCAAAGAACAAAAACCAACTCCAGAACAAGAAGGGGTAATGTTAGGAAGACTATGGGCACCGGAAGAAGGGCTGTGGATAAGAAGTAAAGTTTAATTAAAAAAATGGGAAAGAAAAGAATAGTTAAAACTGAAAATGAAAATGCGGTTGAATCAAAACCGGAGGTTTCTTTGAAAGAGGGTGGTAAAAAACGCTTTGATTCTGGCATTCTCCATGTTCGGTCGACCTACAACAATACGATTTTGACTTTGACCGACAAAAAGGGGGCAGTTTTAGGGACAGCTTCGAGTGGCGGACATGGTTTCAAGGGCGCAAAAAAAGGCACTCCTTTTGCGGCGGCAAAGGTTGGAGAAACTCTTGCGCTTAAAGCACAGTCTTTGGGGATCAAGGAAATATCAGTTGTTGTAAAGGGTGTTGGTTTGGGAAGGGAATCGGGCATAAGAGGATTTATATCCAAAGGTGTCGCCATTTCTTCAATAAAAGATACCACCCCGATGCCTCATAATGGTCCAAAACCTAAAAAACCACGCAGAGTTTAAATATAAATTAAAAATTGAAATATTTATGAAAATTGGTCCTAAATACAAAATAGCTCGCAAGCTGAAGGCGCACATATTTGAGAAAACCCAGACTCAAAAATATGGCATGAGGGAGGAGCGAAAATTGAAAAAGCGGTCATTTAAAACAAAGACTGACTTCGGGCTTCAGCTGAACGAAAAACAAAAGGCGAGGATGTTTTATTGCGTTACCGAAAAGCAATTTGCAAATTATGTAAAAAAGGCGTTATCAAAAAAAGACGGATCACCAATGTCAAACTTGGTAAAATCTCTTGAGTTGAGACTGGACAACGCAGTGTGGCGGAGCGGTATCTTGCCAACCCATCTAAGCGCAAGACAGGCGGTTGCACACGGACATTTTCTGGTAAATGGCAAAAAAACTTATGTCCCATCTTATTCTTTAAGAGAAGGAGATAAAATTTCAGTGCGTGAAGGTTCGAAAGATAGCAAATTATTTAATGAAATAGACAAGAAGGTTGCCGAAAAAGATATACCAAGTTGGATTTCTTGGGATCCGAAAAACAAGGAATTGTCGGTAAAGTCCGGTAGTTTTGAGCAAAACAGCGAGTTACTATTTGACTTAGGTCAAGTTATTGAATATTATCAAAGATAGCGTAAAAATAATTTAATCTTAATTTTTATATTATGACGATGGATGATTTTGAAAAAAATATAGTTTTGCCATCAAAGCCAAAAATTGTGTCTGAAAAAGACAACCGAGGAGTTTATGAAATAGACGGTTTTTATCCTGGTTATGGTTTTACCATAGGGAATAGCTTGAGGCGGGTAATACTCTCTTCTTTGCCTGGAGTTGCGATCACATCCATAAAGATTGATGGTGTAAAACATGAATTTTCTTCAATAAAGGGCGTAAGGGAGGATGTTGTTATGGTGATGCTCAATATAAAGAAGCTTCGACTGAAGATGACAACCAACGAGTCAAAAGTTCTCTCCCTGAAGAAGAAAGGCGCCGGTGTTGTAACGGCTAAAGATATTGAGGTCCCTGGCCAAGTTGAAATTATAAATTCTGATTTAGTCTTAGCGACTCTTACTGATAAAGATTCTGAAATATCAATAGAGATGACTGCGGAAAAGGGGCTTGGCTTCATGTCCAAGGACCAGGTTATGAAAGATAAGGTGGAAATAGGAACAATTGCGATGGATGCCAACTTTACTCCCATAAGGAGAGTGAGCTACGAGGTTGAAAACATGAGAGTCGGAGACAGAACTGACTTCAACCGATTGAGGATGACCATCGAGACCGACGGCAGTATAACTCCTTCCGAAGCTCTAACCAGATCTATAAACATAATGATAGAGCAACTTAGGGCAATAACTGATTTCAGGGAGGAAAAAGAAGAGATTGACTTCAATGAAGATGAATCTGTCGCAGAGGGCGACGGGGACATGAAAAACAAAAAACTCGATTTGCAGTTTTTGAAAACAAGAATTGAAGACATGAATCTTGGCGCAAGGACTCTAAACGCTCTTTCGAGCGCAAACATCAGGACTCTCGGCGGTTTGGCCAGGAAAAAAGAAAAAGACATTCTAGAAATAGAGGGTCTTGGAGCCAAGGGGGTGGCCGAAATTAAGAGAGTTCTTGGAGAGCATGGGATCACTTTAAAATAATTTGTTAAATTATTTGTTATTTCGTATATGCGTCATCACAATCAAAACAGAAAATTCGGAAGAGTAACTAAAGTCAGAAAGGCTTTGGTTAATTCGCTAGCTCGGTCTTTGGTTTTGCACCAAAAAATAGAAACAACGGAAGCAAAAGCCAAAGAGTTGAGGCCGTTTGTAGAGAAGTTGGTGACAAAGGCTAAAAAAGCAAGCATACCAGCAAGAAGAGATATTGCGGTCAAAATCGGCAAAAATGCAGGCAAGGTTTTAACTGACGAAATATCCAAAAAATACGTTGATAGAAAAGGCGGATATACGAGGATTACACAGATAAAAAGAAGATTGTCAGATGGTAGTCCGATGGCGGTAATAGAATTTGTATAAATCGAACTTACTTATAAAACATGGAATACACAATAGACGCGCAGAATAAAAAATTGGGAAGGGTTGCAAGTCAGGTAGCCATTATTTTAATGGGTAAAAATAAAAGCGATTTTGCAAGAAATACCATTCCTTCCGCGAAGGTGTGTGTGTTAAACGCAGGCAAGATTTCTGTTACCAATAAAAAAATGGAAGAGAAAGTTTATACAACTTACTCTGGCTATCCGGGCGGGTTAAAACAGAAGAGCATGAAGCATCTTGTTGGCACCAAAGGAATGAAAGAATCGTTGAGAGTTGCCATAAAGGGCATGTTGCCAAAAAATAAATTGCGAGACAGAATGATGAAAAATTTAATAATTAACGACTAATCGCCCTAAAATGACGACAAAAGAAAGTTCAACTAAATACATTGAGGGCATAGGCAGAAGAAAGACTTCTGTTGCCCGTGTTAGGATAGTGCCCGCTTCCAAAAACACTTTCAGCATAAACGAAAGAGATTTGGCGGCGTATTTTCCAACTGCTGAACTAAGAAGTCTCATAGAGAGTCCCATAAAAGAGTCTGGCGCCAAAGGTTTTTCTGTTTCTGCAGAAATCAAGGGTGGAGGCATCCACTCCCAAGCTGAAGCCATGAGGCATGGTTTGGGCAGGGCTATATCAAAATACGACGAATCATTGAGACAAAAAATGAAGGTGGAAGGTTTTCTGAAGCGAGATCCGCGGGCCAAAGAACGTCGCAAATTTGGGCTCAAAAAAGCTCGCAAAGCTCCGCAGTGGTCAAAACGATAGTGTAGACACTGAGCTTGCCGAAGTGAGTAAGCGATAAATTTAATATGAACGAAAAAGACGAAGACATAACTTTTTCTGATGAGGAAGAGGGTTCTAATCTGGGAGCTGTTTTGAAAAAGTTGCGGGAGAAGTTGAAAGAGAGCGAAAAAAAAGCTGAAGAATATTTAACTGGTTGGCAGAAAGAACGTGCCGAGAGTGTCAATTTACGAAAAAGATTGGAAGAAGAGAAGCGCGACTTTGCCAAATTTGCCAAAGAAGACATCGCAACCGAACTGATTCCGGTCTTGGATTCTTTTGAATCAGCTTTTAAAAACAAAGAAGTTTGGGAAAAGGTGGACAAAAATTGGAGAATGGGAGTCGAATACATACACACCCAGCTTCTTGGTGTCCTGGCAAACCATGGCGTCTCCGTAGTTAACCCGTTGGGAGAAAAATTTGATCCAATGAGAGACGAGGCGGTGGAAAGCGTCGTGGTGGAAAAAGAAGAGGATAATCATAAAATTCTAGAGGTCTTAAGCGTTGGATACAAACTTCAAGACAAAATCATCCGCGCCCCGAAGGTCAAGGTTGCGGAATATAATGGTTAGTTGATAGAATATACACATGAAAGATGCCGATATAAAAAAATATATAAAACAAGTAGCAAAAGAGGTTGGTACGGACATCAAGCGTCAAATGGGAGCGTATAAAGAAGAGATGCATGGATACGTTAAAGCTGTAGCAGAACAACATTTGGGCCTCAATGAAAAAATTGATAAAATGCAGGGGGAGATAAATAATCTAGCCTATGATGTCAAGGACATAAAATCAAAAATGGCTAACGTTGAATACACTATGAATGTCAGTTTTGAAAGAAAAGCAGATAAGAAATTATTTGTGGATTTAGACAACAGGGTTCAAAAATTAGAACACAAAAGGTAAAGCGCGCGGGGGTTTCGTCCAAAGATATACTTGGTAGCTACATCAAACAGTAGTTTTTGTTGTTGTCAAGTGCATAAAAATCTAAGCGGTTGTATAATTTAGGCGCTAAATTAATTAAAATTATTAATAACTAACAGAAATTAGTCGTGCTTTAATCGACGTAGCGCACGACATGATTTCGCAAAATCATATGTCAAAAATCATAGGAATAGATTTAGGAACTACAAATTCTGCGGTGGCTGTAATGGAAGCTGGGGCTCCTAAAATTATCGAGAATGCGGAAGGAGCTCGAACCACGCCTTCGATTGTGGCTGTTTCAAAGACCGGCGAAAGACTTGTGGGGCTTCTGGCAAGAAGGCAGGCTGTAACCAATCCAACCAACACAGTTTTTGGCATAAAAAGATTTATTGGACACAATTTTGACGAAGATGCGGTGCAGAAAGACAAGGGCACCGTGCCTTTTGAAATAGCGAAGTCCGAATCGGGCGGAGTTTCGGTAAAAATCGGAGACAAAAATTACAAACCGGAAGAAATATCCGCAATGATTTTGAGCAAGCTCAAAGCTGATGCTGAAGCCAAATTGGGCGAGAAAATAACCGAAGCCATCATAACTGTGCCGGCTTACTTCAACGACGCCCAAAGAAAAGCCACCAAAGATGCCGGGGCTATTGCCGGTCTTGATGTCAAAAGAATAATAAATGAACCAACTGCGGCCGCTCTGGCATATGGATTCAACAAGAAGAAAGATGAAAAGATTGCAGTTTTTGATTTTGGTGGCGGCACCTTTGACATTTCTATTTTGGAAGTCGGGGATGATGTGGTTGAGGTCAAATCTACGGACGGGGATTCTCACCTTGGCGGTAAGGACATAGATCAAAAAATAATAAAGTGGCTTGCTCTCGAATTTAAAAAAGAATCAGGAATAGACATTACAAAGGACCCGCTTGCTCTGCAGAGACTTGATGAGTCGGCGGAAAAGGCCAAGATAGAGCTTTCGACCGCGATGGAAACGGAGGTGAACATACCATTTATAACTTCAGATTCTTCTGGTCCTAGGCATTTGGTTTTAAAAATGAGTCGAGCCAAGCTCGAAGAAATCGCAGATGAATTTATAGGAAGAGCGATGGAAATAACCAAGAGAGCCATAGAAGCTTCTCCATTTAAGGTTTCTGAAATTGATGAAGTCGTCTTAGTGGGAGGGCAGACGAGGATGCCGAAGCTGGTTGAGGAGGTTAAGAAATTTTTCGGGCGTGAACCAAACAAATCGATCAACCCGGACGAGGTCGTTGCTCTGGGTGCCGCCATACAAGGAGGCATTATCGCGGGGGATGTGAAAGATGTCTTGCTTCTAGATGTGATACCTCTGTCTTTTGGCATTGAAACTATGGGTGGTGTCAATACAAAACTTATAGAAAAAAATACCACAGTTCCGGCTTCGCGTTCCCAAGTTTTCTCAACTGCGGCGGATAACCAAACTAGTGTCGAGATTCATGTTGTGCAAGGAGAGAGGCCCCTTGCTTCAGACAACAGGACTTTGGGCAGATTTATTTTAGATGGTATTGCTCCGGCGCCAAGAGGTGTCCCTCAAGTTGAGGTTTCTTTTGATATAGATGCAAACGGCATTTTGAACGTCAAAGCAAAGGATAAAGCTACCGGCAAAGAGCAGTCCGTAAGAATCGAAGCTTCCTCCGGACTTTCGAGTGAAGAGATTGAAAAAATGAAAAAAGACGCGGAAGTGCATGCGACCGAAGATGCTAAGAAAAAAGAAATTGCAGAAGTAAAAAATCTCGCAGAGCAGATGATTTATACCGCGGAAAAAGCTTTAAAAGACGCGGAGGGGAAAATCAGTGAAGATATTAAAAATGGAGTAAATGCCAAAATATCAGAGCTCCGAACTGCGCTTACCGGTGGTGATATAACGGCGATCAAAACTGCTTCCCAAAATCTTTCGGCTGAAATGCAAAAGATTGGCGAGTATCTGTCCAAAAATCCCTCTTCACCAGAAGCTTCGGCGGATAAGGAAAATCCTTCTCAACCGGAGACTGGAGCGGCCGACAGTGGTTCTTCCCAAAATTCCTAAATTCTTGATATTGTCTATAAATCAAATATAATCAAGTCATGACTAAAAATTACTATGAAATACTGGGGGTAGACAAAAAGGCCTCAAAAGAGGACATAAAAAAGGCTTTCAGAAAGCTGGCTCATCAGTACCACCCTGATAAAAAGGGTGGTGATGCAGATAAATTCAAAGAGGTAAACGAAGCTTACAGTGTCCTTTCCGACGACCAAAAAAGAGCCCAATATGATACTTATGGCCAAGCTTTCAACGGAGCTGGCCCCGGCGGCGCCGGTTTCCAGGGCAACTGGCAAGATTTTGGTGGTTTTGACTTTTCTGGTTTTACAAATGGCGGTCAGGGTTTTGGTGCTGAAGGTTTTGATCTCGGTGATATTTTTGGCGAATTTTTCGGCGGCGGAAGGCGGCAAGCCAAACGAGGGAGAGATATTTCGATAGACATAGAGCTGTCTTTCGAGGAGGCGGTGTTTGGAGTTGATCGAACCTTTCTTCTAAATAAAGTTTCTATATGTAAAATATGCAATGGAAGTGGCGCAAATTCGCCAGCTGGCGGAGGGCAACCACAGATGACTGAATGCAAGACTTGTAACGGTAAAGGGCGCATCAGGGAGATGAAGAGATCTATTTTCGGTTCGGTCGAGGTGGCTCGTTCTTGCGAAACTTGCGCTGGCTCTGGCAAAGTCCCGAAAGAAAAATGTATTTTCTGTGACGGGCTAGGTGTGTTAAAGAGGGAAGAGGAAGTCAAAATAAAAATTCCGGCAGGCATCGACAATGGAGAAATGATACGACTTTCCGGCGCGGGCGAGGCCGTCAGGGGCGGTGTGTCCGGAGATTTGTATATAAAGACTCACGTTAAAAAACACAAAATTTTCCAAAAGGAGGGCAACGATCTGACCATGATCCTCGAGGTTAAGCTCTCTGATGCTCTTCTTGGGGCGGATTACAAAATAGAAACTCTTGATGGCTTGATTGATTTGAAAATACCGGAAGGGATTAACACTGGTGAAGTTTTGCAAATAAAAGGCAAGGGGGTTCCGCGTGGTAACAAGCGTGGCGATATCTTGGTTCGGGTTAAGGTTTTGGTGCCGAAGAAATTGTCAAAATCCGCAAAAGAAATAGTAAAAAAACTTCGCGAAGAAGGCATCTAGATTGAAAAATAAGTTTTCCACTTGTTGAAACAACACCAAGCTAGGGGGCGGTGTTTGCTCGTGCTAAAATATTTGCATGGCGCGTTCAATGGTCTTGGGTAATGGCAATGTGGCGGTATGCTTGGATAAGTTTGGCCAAGTGAGAGATTTTTATTTTCCATATGTAGGCCAAGATAATCATATAGGCAGAAATCAAGTTCATAAAATAGGAGTATTTGTCGATGGTAAAATACATTGGATAGACAATGGCGAATGGCGGGTAAACATTTCTTTCGCTAGAAATTCTATGGTTTCGGAAGTTGAGGCGCATAATGACAGGATAAAGGTATCGCTTCATTCTTCTGATATAGTCTACAATGAAAAAAATATTTTTCTGCGCAAAGTTACTCTGTTCAACAAAGACTCAAGAGATCGAGAGATAAAAATATTTTTTAACCAGCAGTTTAAAATAGGCGACACCAATCATGCGGATACGGCATATTTTTCAAGTGTGGTTGAGTCCATAATACACTACAAAGGCAGAAGAGTTTTTTTGGTTGGTGGCGCCTGTGACAGTAAGCCGTTTGATGATTACGGAATAGGCTTTTGCGGGATCGAAGGCAAGGAGGGCACTTGGGTAGATGCTGAAGATGGTAGGTTGTCAAAAAATCCAATAGAACACGGGATAGTCGATTCGGTTATAAGTTGGAGCAGAAATATTCCGGCTGACGGTTCAATAGAAATAGATTACTTTGTGGCGGTTGGAGAAACCTACAAAGAGACGTGTGAGTTATTAGAATATTTTTTTGTAAAAGGTGGCAATCATCTCATAGAGTCAACCAAGGATTTTTGGAGCGCTTGGCTTGGTCAGGCAGACACTTCTTTCCCCGGACTTTCGGAAAAAGCCAAAAATTTATTCCATGATTCTTTGTTAGTCATGAGAGTCCATGCGGACAATAGGGGTGGTATATTAGCTTCGCTAGATTCTGGGAATGTTCAATATGGCGGAGATACTTATGGCTATGTGTGGCCACGGGATGCTTGTTTTACGGCATGGACTTTTGATTTGGCGGGGTTTAGCGATGTTACAAAAAGATTTTATTCTTTTGCCTCTGATGTTTTAACTGAAGAAGGATATGTACTACATAAATACCAGCCCGATCATTCTCTGGGTAGCTCGTGGCATCCGTGGGTCAAGGACGGTAAGAGGCAGTTGGCTATCCAAGAAGATGAGACTGCGATACTCATTGTTGGTCTTTGGGAGCATTATATAAGAGCGAGAGATTTGGAATTTATAGAAAGTATTTACAATAGTTTTATAAAAAAGGCCGCTGATTTTATGATCCGGTATAAAAACGTGCACACAGGACTACCTCTGCCAAGCTATGATTTGTGGGAAGAAAGATACGCAGTAACCCCGTTTACTTCCTCTGTAGTTTACGGAGGTCTTGTTTCCGCTGGCCATTTTGCAAAGACTTTGGGCAAAGAAGAAGATATGGCGAAGTTTTACTCTGAAGCGGAAAATTTACGCAAATCAATAATCAAATATCTCTGGGATGACAATTTAAAATATTTTTTTAGGATTACCGGAGAAAATCTAGATAAAGACAAGACAATCGACATAAGCAGTTTCTACGGACCTTTTAGGTTCGGTGTTCTCTCGGCCGATGACCCCAGAATGAAGGAGGCCTACTTATTAGTAAAGGACAGGCTCGCCAAGGGCATAGAAATTGGCGGGCTGGCCAGATATGAGAATGATCAGTACTCGAGAATTTCGGGTGGTTCAACGGGAAATCCTTGGTTCGTCTCTACTTTGTGGCTAACTCAATACAAGATAGCCACATCATCATCCAAATCGGAGTTGCAAGGGGCGATTTCCGATATAGAATGGGTGGCTAAATTTTCAAATTCCGGTATGCTTGCAGAGCAGCTGGATCCCCATACTGGGGCAGAAATATCGGCTACTCCGCTTACGTGGAGTCACTCGGAATTTGTACGCACAATTTTGGAGTATTCGAAAAAACTTACTTCCTTCTCTCAACCCAGAAAAATTGAAGTGAGGAGCGAACCTTTGCATAATTCTTAAAATTGTTCTATATTTTGAAAATCTACCATGGAATATAAACCCACCATAGGGCTTGAAGTTCATGCGGAATTAAAAACAGAAACCAAAATGTTCTGTGACTGCAAGAATGACCCCGATGAAAAAAGTCCAAATAAAAACATATGCCCCGTGTGCATGGGCCACCCGGGAACGTTGCCTGTTATAAACAGGGAAGCGGTAAAGCATATTTTGAAAATAGGCCTTGCTCTCGGTGGCCACATTTCAGACGAGTCCGAATTTGATAGAAAGAATTATTTTTACCCGGATATTCCCAAGGGATACCAAATCAGCCAGTATAAATATCCGTTTGTTGTGGGCGGCGAACTTGCCGGTATCAAATTGACACGGATACACCTTGAAGAGGATACCGCAAGATCTTCCCACTCAAAAGGCGACTATAGCTTAGTAGATTTCAATAGGGCCGGAGTTCCGTTAATGGAATTGGTAACCGAACCGGTAATACACTCGGCATCTAAAGTTGTTGAATTTGGCGAAGAGCTTCAAAAATTGCTCCAATATTTAGAAATTTCAGATGCTAATATGGAAAAGGGCGAGATGCGTTTGGAGGCAAATATTTCTGTAAGCAATACAGATGTTTTGGGCACGAAAGTTGAAGTTAAGAATCTAAATTCCTTCAAATCTGCTGGTAAAGCTATTGAATATGAAATAAAAAGGCAAGTGGAAATTTTGAAATCTGGGGGAACTGTGAGTCAAGAGACGAGGGGTTTTGACGAACATAACCAAAAAACATTTTCCCAAAGACTAAAAGAAAGCTCTCATGATTACCGATATTTCCCCGATCCTGATTTACCCAAGCTAAAGATAAGCGAGATTGAAGACTTTGCAAAAGATACTCTAGTGTCAGCCACCAAAGAAACTCCGACCGAAAAGAGAGCTAGATTCAAAAAAGACTACGGAATTAAAACTTCAGATATTGATTTTTATGTATCGAATCCAGAGTTTGGCAATGTTTTTGAGTTGGCCGCCAAAGAGATACCAAAAAAAGAAGGTTTGCAGGTCTTGTCGAATTATGTAGTTAGCGACTTGGCAAGCTTCGGAGAAAGGGGGCTACTTATTGGAGGTAGTCGTCTAAGTGGACTGATCAAAATGATCCTAGAGGGTTCGGTGTCTTCTCGTGGAGCAAAGATTATTTTGCAAAAAATGACAGAAATAAGCGATGATCCTAGTGAGATTGCCAAGAAAGAGGGCTTGTTTCAAAAAAGCGATACAGATGAATTGCTTTTGGTTGCTAAGTCAATTTTAGATCAAAACAAGGACGTAGCCCTCTCTTACAAAGAAGGCAAAACTTCGGCCATACAGTTTCTTGTCGGACAGGGGATGAAAGCGACCAAGGGGTCTGCTAATCCAAATCTAATCAGGTCTATATTTGAGGACTTACTAAAAGCATAAGGTGATCTTTTTTAATCCAATTAATTCTAACTTTCTGTGTCGTGTCCCATTACAAATTTTTTATAATCACCAGGGTTTTTGAAAATCCCTAAAATCTCTTTTGTGTTTAGCAAATCTCCCCACCGGTTATGATCAGTATAGTCCGTGTGGCTTGACCACCGGTGCCCCCCCAATTTACCCGCAGGACTCTGCTTACTGAAAGGTTTCTTGTGTATTACGGCAGATGTACTCAATAAATCAGTCTCACTTTTGATTTGTTTGGATCTAAATACGCCACTAAATACGTGGCCTGATCTTTTATATTTTGCATTGTAGTATTTGCTGTAGCCAGTAAGTAGGCGTTGCATGTATACCGATAGCGCCATTTCTTCAAGATTTTTGATAACCAAATCAAACGAATTTTGTGTCAATGCAAAAGCAAGTAACTCAACATTTCGATTTTTTAGGATCTCTTTTTGCTTGTTTTCTCCGGCCAAAAAAGCACCTCTTTTTTTGTAGGAGTCGACGTACCAAAAGACATTATGCATTCGGATGGGGGACTGGAGATGTGTGGCCAAAAAAATAAATCTGGTGCAGTCAATCTCGTCAGCGAAAAGATCCACGCTCTCGATGCCGGTGCTACAGACATGGTAAGTACTATTTGCGTAAAATTTCTCAGGTCTCATACAAACTTAATTATAAGCTATNATGCTAATATGGCCATGCCATCGGTATACTTTGATGTGGAAAACTACCAAAAACCNCAGAACTAATATTCAACGCTATGCTTTTAGTATAGATTTAATAATAATTTTATTGCAAAATTATAATATTTGCAGATGATTTTTGGTGGGGNACTCGCGTTTTTGTTCTGCTGGTCGAGCANGCTTAGTTATTTTTTTGGTAAAAAGTACGNGGTGTTTTTATGGAATCTTAAATTTTCCTGTGTGGTTAAAATTCCGGACTCATTTTTTTGGAGCTGTTGATANTCGAATGTCCCACAATAACAAACTTNCNGCTTTCTGGTTATAGGTAATCATAAAAACTACANTAGACTAAAATGTTTTCGGCATACTTTGCTGTTTATTTATGTTAGAGCTTTACGCAAAACTTAGGGTATTCATGGTAAGCTTTGTGAATTCTGGCTAGTTGGGGGTCGGGGTAATAACTAGTCTTTAAAACTCTTCTTGTTGTCNTTAATTTTTATTTGAAATATGTTTTCGTAATCAGTGTCTTTGTTTCTGGTCAGTGTTTTTTTAAAAGTTGACAGAGTATAAATTATAAAACTAACTCATATTTTTTGCAGAAGAGGTGAAGAACATCTTCCTTTGTTCTGATTTTTTATCCTTATATACATACACTCATAATCATTTTCTAACTTTTTAGTTGATCATTTTAGTTGATCATTTTCCTCCAAGTGTTGGACCAACAATTTTTTTATTACATTTTTCTTTTCTTTTATTAGGTGGGGGACAGTCTCTATCATTTCTATGATTTTTTCAATGTCTCCTGTTTTGTATATACGATAATTGTTTAGCGGGTGTCTGTGTGCTTGGAGTTTTCCTGCTTTGTCCCAGTTTCTTAATGTAATCTTCGATACCCCTAAAATTTTAGCGGCCCCTTTTATTGTTATGTATTCATTTACTTTATCCATTTTGGTGTGATTAAAAATTTAATATCATGTTTGAGCTTTGTTTCATAACTATATAAAACATGCATAAACATTATAAGATAAATATAAAACTTAAGTAAAGCTTAATACTGTGTAAAACTAATTACATAAAATTGATTTTCCATCTGAGTCTTTTTCCTAAGTAAATTTTTTGTTAACCCAAAACCTAAAAACATAGGTTTTTCTATGAAATGACCCATTGGTGCACCATAATTGGCTTATCAATGTTTGTGCGCAAAAAGCTCGCATTTTGATATTTTAGATTTTACATTTATCTTTAGTTTGTGTGGTTAAATTTTTTTATTTTTACACCAGATATCTGATAAATAATTTTTTCAATTTTTCCTAAATTATCCCCAATTTTAGGTTTATCTCGGCTCTCCGAGATATTAAAATATATGCAATGGAAGAGACTCTAAATTTTGCCGGAGAAAAGTATATTTCGGCAAAAATTGCCGCTAAAAAATTTGGCTATGCAAGCGACTATGTCGGCCAGCTTTGCAGGCAGAAAAAAATAAAATCCCATCTTGTTGGCAGGAATTGGTATGTCTTAGAATCTGACTTATCTGAATACAAAAAGGGGGTAAGATCCGGCTTCTNTGGATTTCGCACATCTTTTAACANNCCTCTTAAAAAGGACGCAAGAAAAGCAAAAAAAGAATCTTTTCCGGTTGAATCTAGGGTTAACCAGACAGATAATGCCCATTACTTAAATGACGAAAGAGAATTATTGCCAAACATTATCAAAAAAATTGATCTTGATTCGGTAAAATTTTTGGCATTAAAAAGAATAGAAGATTCTTTGTCTAGACCAAGAGAAAGGTCTGATTTTGAAAAATTTGTTGCGGTCTCTGTGTTTGTATTGATGGCCACTTTAAGTGGCGCCTTCCTTGCTTTTGATGGTGTAAATTTTGTAAAATCTGCCAAAAATTATTTTGTTGGAAATCCAAAAGAAGAAGTGCAATTTGTTTATGGCCCGTTACTTAGGGATGTAAAAAATAGCTTTGCATCTATTAGATTTAATCAAAAAAATCTAGAAGAGACTCACCACAACAGCCAACTGGCAGCTGCTTCCTCTGCTGGGCTAGCACAGTCAGCTTGGGGATGGTTGAAGGAAGGAGCAAAAAAAATAATAAGACCATGGATAGAAGAAGACAATGTTTTGGTAATCGTAAACGAATCCCCTGAAGTAGTTGGTGATGTTGGCGAAAAAGAGAATTTGCCGGTCAATAAAAATCCTACCACCATAGTTCAATCACGAACCGTGGTCGTGCCGGCTTCAGACAGGGAATACTTGGATTTAAGAATAGATCAAAGATTTGAAGAATTAAAAAATTATTTTCTTACCAACCCGATAGCTCCAAATGTAAACAGATACTATGTGACGAGGCAGAATGATGCGATTGTTGATTCAATAAGCAGAACAACAAGTTCGAGCAGTAGTAGTTCTGGTGGTGTATCAAATTTAAGCGAGTTGTCCGATATTACANTAACTTCTCTTGCTTATGGAAATTTGCTTATGTATAACGGTTCAGAATGGGTGAATACAGCCACCTCTTCTTTAGGTATAAGTGGCTCGGGAACAGTAACCTCTATTTCTACAAACAACGGTCTAACCGGTGGAGATATCACCACCACGGGAACGATTGGGTTAAATACAGCTGGATTTTCTGTGAACGGCCTTCTTACTTGGGATGGTTCCAACTTGGTGGCTACTGGCACTCCGCAACTTACCGTTGGAAATATTTTAGCTACTTCAACAAATGCCACTTCTACTTTTGAGCACAACTTGGCAATAAATGGCACCGGCACCACCACTTCTAATGGCGGTTTCAATATTTCAGCTGGCTGTTTTGCTATCAACGGGACGTGTATTGGAGGGGGAAGTGGAAGTGGAAGCGGAGCCTCAACGACACTCCTCGCTGACTCCAACACTTGGTCTGGCGCCAACAACTTCACTCAAAAACTTGGTCTGTCTTCTAGCACTCCTTGGGCTCAACTTTCAATCAACCCAAATGCATTGGGATCTGGCGTTCCGGAATTTGTGGTGGGCTCATCCTCGGCTACGCACTTTATAGTAGATGGTGGTGGTAATGTAGGGATCGGAGCAACATCGGCCTATCTTACCGATAATGATTTGTCCGGTTTAGTGGTAACTCCAAATAATAATTTAGCGGGAAACAATACTCGCCCGGCGGTCATCTTGCGCGGAAAATATTCCCAAGGTTCTGCTGGGATTGGTGACTTTAGAATAAACGCTAGTGACGCCTCGGCCTCTCAAGTGGATACTTGGGCGATGTCGTTCAGGAGGACGGGTACTTTTGGTGGGGGTGCCGAGAGTCTGACTTTTTATTTTGATCGAGGTGGCGATAGTTATCCGGTAATGGGCCTCCTTAACAATGCTAACACTACATTTTTTGGTAACGTTGGTGTTTCCACAACAACTCCATATTATGCTCTAACCACCTCCTCCTCCACCGCCCCCCAACTCTCTCTTTCTGCTGGAGCTGGCATTGCTCAATGGGTCCAACGTAACGCCGGAGGCAACTTCTACCTCTCCACCACCACAGTTGATGGCACATCTACTACCTCCATCTCCGCTCTCGAAATTGCCGGTGATGGTTTTGGCACAACAACAGTCCGCGGATTAAATATTTCAGGCCAAGCCACATCAACATCCAACGTCGGCATCAACCTCTCTGCCGGTTGCTTCGCCATCAACGGCACCTGTGTAAGTGGTAGTAGCTCTGGCAACTCTTTCGCCTGGCCCTTCACTGCAAACACTGGCTATGTCTCAACATCCACCACTCTTGGACTACTGAACGGTTTCTTCTCTACAGCAAGCTCAACCTTAAGCGGAGACACATACCTGTCTGGACTCACTCAAGGTTTTGCCTACACCGGCACCGAAGGCAAAATCAACACCATTGCTTCTTCCTCCATCCAACTCTCCTGGTTCAACAATGACTCCGGATTTCTCACTTCCGCTCTTCAGTCTTATGATGCGTGGACGCATCCATCAGCGGGCATCTCTGCAACAACTTCTCTCATCCAACTCTTTGGCTCCGCCTCTTCTACTCTCTTGTCATCAAACTATCTGAAGGTTGGTAGTACTGCTAGCACTACTTTAGGTGCCGACGGCTCCATCATCGCTGAAGGCCTCATCACTTCTCCGTATTCTTCAAGCACGATCTACTCCTCCTTCATTACCGCTTCAACAACAAATCTTTCAATCGGGGGATCATCCTTCACATCACTTCTAGGCACCGGCCTCCAAAACTCTGGTGGCGCTCTCACCCTAAACGCCACTGGTGATTGGACGGGCACTATCGACGGCAACAACTTCGCTGGAGGCGCGATTGGAGCCGGAGAAATTATTTATGGTGGTTCTGCTGGTTCGTTCTCTGAACTAGGAGCTGGCACAGCCGGTCAAGTATTAATGTCAGGAGGATCAGGTGCTCCATCCTGGGTCGCCACCACCACTTTCTCTGGAGGTCTTACGTACTCTGCTGGCAACGTCACCAACACTCTAACAGCAGGGGATGGCCTCACTCGAACAGTGGATGATATTGATTGTGATACCGCCAATGGTTCGACCTTTGGTTGTCTCTCCTCGACCGACTGGACTACTTTCAATTCTAAACTCGGAAGCTATGACGCATGGACACATCCATCGGCGGGCATCTCTGCAACAACATCTCTCATCCAGCTTTTTGGTCAGGCTTCTTCTACAATGCTATCTGCGAATCAAGCTTGGTTTGGGGCAACTGCTACCTCCACCTTTACCACTGCAGGATGGCTAGGTATAGGCACCTCTTCTCCAACAGCTCTTCTTTCTATACAACCGGCGGCAAGTACAGACGATTTATTCAGGGTTTCAAGTTCTACTGGCGCAGCGTTGTTTACGATAAATAGATTTGGTGCATTAGTGCAGAATTTAGCTTCAACTTCGGCAGTAGATATCCAAGACGGTTCTGGCAATTCAATCTTTACAATCGACACTACTTCTGCTTCAACTGACGCTGGTGTTGAGATCACAGCGGGAGCGAGCCAGACGGGGAACCTTGTAGATATATTGGACTCAAGTGGCACGTTCCTCTCTGGATTTGCCGCAGACGGCGGTCTCATTATGCGAGTGGCAAGCACTTCTGCTTTCAACATTTACGATAGCGCGGGAACCAATCCTATCCTTGTATTAGATACTACCGCTACTCTGGCTGGTTTTGGTACCTCTACTCCCCAATATCTTCTCACCGTCTCCTCCTCCACCGCCCCCCAACTCTCTCTTTCTGCTGGAGCTGGCATTGCTCAATGGGTCCAACGTAACGCCGGAGGCAACTTCTACCTCTC
>C687J35174_10002906_pt1 | contig 23919 bp, 17 predicted proteins | sample RifCSPhighO2_01_FD_35174 | JGI IMG/M metagenome (IMG submission 35174) | reverse complement strand
TTCGATATGGCTGCACCGGAAATGGGAATTGGCTCGCGGGGTTTCAGTAAAAGTATCATCCCTCCGTCACCGGACTATCCTCCGACAACCAATGTTCAGGACCGGTTGGTAATCCGCAATGCCGATATTTCTTTGCAGGTCAAAAACGTCCGGCAAGTTGCGGATGAGATATTAAATCAGGTCAAATCTGCGGGCGGTTACATGGTCAACAGCAGCTTGTCAGCTCCCGAAGACGTTCCGAATGCCAATATAACGGTACGCATTCCTGCTTCCAAATTGGATACCACTTTAAATTTTTTAAGAGGTTTATCAATTAAAGTCGTCTGGGAAAATGTCTATGGTGAAGATGTAACCGACCAATATGAAGATATTAATGCCAAATTAGCCACTTTAAATAAAACCAAAGCAAGAATTGAAGCTTTATTTGACCAGGCTGTCGAGGTATCAGATCTATTGGGAATACAGCAGGAAATAATAAATATTGAAAGCCAGATTGATTCTCAAAAGGGTCGGCAAAATTACCTGGAAAAAAATGCCCAATTGGCCAGAATCTCCATCAATTTATCAACTGATGAATTTTCCTTGCCTTATGCGCCATCTGAAACCTGGAGACCGGAAGTTATCTTCAAACAAGCCGTCAGATCACTCGTCGGTCTTTTAAGGAATTTAGCTACAGCCGTCATCTGGCTGACTGTCTATTCGGTCGTTATCATTCCATCTGTCCTGGTCCTACGTTACCTTCTGCGCAAAAAAGAACTCAAGAAGTAAGATCTATTTTATTTTTCCCGGCTTTTATCCTCTTGTAGATGTTGGAGAAACGAGGGTGACGATTTTTTTTATAATGGCTAGGCAATATTGACAGAAATACGGAAATTCTGTATTATGGAAATAAGGAATAAATATGCAACAGTCAGTTGATGACGAATTAATCAAAATTCAGCCTAAGGGAGTTATTACCATACCCAAAAAATTCCGGGAAGCTTTGAGGATATCCGATAATAACATCATCAGGATGAAAAGGGAGAAGGGCAAGATTACCATTGAACCGGTACGGACACTACCTTATCCGGTAAGATCATATACCGATGAGGAAATCAGGGAGTTTCTGGAATTAGACAAAGCCGAAACATTATCCCTCAAAAAACAAAAATTATTAAAGTGAAAAAAACTCCGAGGATCCCCGTTGTTTTTTTCAATGCTTCTGTCATTCTGGCAGGATTATCTTCAGCGAAGGGCGGATCGGCAAAACTCTTAAATTTTGTCCGTGAAAATAGAATTAAGGGAATTATCAGTGACATTATTCTTGATGAAGTAGAAAGAAGAGCTGAAAAAATCGGTAAAACTGAGGAATTTGCCCAAAAAGAAACTCTAAAAATATTTAAATTTATATTATCTCCTCCAAGTTTAGAAGCAGTAGAAAAATTCTCAAATATTGTAAGCGATCAGGGTGATCAGCATGTACTAGCTTCCGCTAGAGAAGCAAAATCTAATTATTTAGTGAGTCTTGATAAAAAACACATTTTAAGTCTTAAAAATAAAATCAGAAAGTTTAAAATATGTTCTCCAAAAGAGCTGATTGAATTTTTAGCGGAAAAGGCGCCACTAATTAACCCCTAGTGGATGTCGGGGAGACGGAGGCGACGATTTTTTCGGTGATATTTTTAGGGACTTCTTCGTAATGTGACGGCTCCATGTAGTAGGTAGCCCGGCCTTGGGAAACTGATCTTAAGGTTGTGGCATAACCGGAGAGTTCTGCCAACGGCACCATGGCGACAATAATGGAAACTTTGCCCCTTTTTTCCGTACCTAAAATTTGCGCTCTTTTACTGGAAATATCACCGATGACTGTACCCATAAATTCATCCGGAGTCGTCACTTCCACTTTCATAATAGGCTCCAGAAGAATTAAACCTGCCAATTTGGCTGCATTTTGAAGTGCCATGCTGCCGGCAATTTTGAAGGCGATATCCGATGAATCAACCTCATGAAAAGTACCGTCATAGAGGGTAACTTTCATGTCAACGACCGGATAACCGGCCAGAATACCCTTATCCAAGGCTTCCTTTACACCCTTTTGCACTGAGGGGATAAATTCGTTAGGGATAGCGCCACCCCTGATAGCATCGACAAATTCATAGCCTTCTCCGCGGGCTTTTGGCTCTACACGCAAGAAACAATGACCGTATTGTCCCCGGCCGCCTGTCTGACGGATGTATTTACCTTCCCCTTCCGCCTTACTTTTAACCGTTTCCTTATAGGCAACTTGAGGAGCACCAACATTGGCATCGACCTTAAATTCCCTTTTCATCCTGTCGACCAAAACTTCCAAATGCAATTCTCCCATGCCCCAAATAATCGTCTGGCCTGTTTCCAAATTGGATTTAACCAGAAAAGTCGGATCTTCTTCGGCTAATTTCTGTAAAGCAGTACCCATTTTTTCCTGATCTGCTTTAGTCCTGGGTTCAATAGCCANAGAAATAACCGGCTCAGGAAAGGTAATTTTNTCCAAGACAATCGGATGAGCATGATCACTCAAAGTATCACCGGTACCGGTTTCTTTAAGACCGACTGCGGCTACTATTTCTCCGGCATAAGCCTCTTCAATCTCCTCGCGGTTATTGGCATGCATCAGAAGAAGTCTTCCCACCCGTTCCTGCTTGTCTTTGATTGAATTCCAGGCATATGAGCCGGATTTTAATTTGCCTGAATAAATCCTGATATAAGTTAATTTTCCGACATGCGGATCCAGCTGGATTTTAAAAGCCAATGCGGAAAAAGGCTCTTCATTATTGGTCTTTCTAAACTCCTCCTGGTTTGTTTTAGGATTGATGCCTCTGATACCCCCCACATCCACAGGCGAAGGCAAATAATCAACAATGGCATCAAGAAGCGGTTGAACACCTTTATTTCTCAAGGAAGAACCGGCATATATCGGAACCAGTTTATAGGCAATAGTGGCAGATCTCAGTGCTTTTTTTAAATCATCAACCGAAGGTTCATCTCCGTTCAGATATCTTTCCAGAAGAGAATCATCCTGCTCGCAAATCTGCTCAATAAGTTTATGGCGGTATTTTTTCACATCTTCTTTCATCTCGGAGGGAATTTCATCGGAAATATCATATTTAGCCCCCAATACATCACTGCCCCAGACTAGACTTTTTTTAGTCAGAAGATCGACCACACCCTTGAAGGTTTGCTCCTTGCCTATAGGTAAATTCATGATGGCGGTGTTTGCTCCGAGTCTGTCTCTGATCATTTGGATTGTTCTCATATAATCTGCCCCTANTTTATCCATTTTGTTGATAAAACAAACTCTGGGGACTTTATATTTATCCGCCTGATGCCAAACTGTCTCTGATTGGGACTGTACGCCCTCCTCGGCATCCAAAACAGTCACTCCTCCGTCCAGAACCCGTAAAGATCTTTCAACTTCAGCTGTAAAATCGACGTGTCCGGGAGTATCTATAATGTTGACCCTGACTTCTTTCCAAAAAGTGGTGGTGGCAGCTGACATAATGGTTATGCCTCTTTCTTTTTCCTGGGGCATCCAATCCATTTGAGTGGTGCCTTCATCGATATCGCCGATTTTGTAAGACTTACCGGTATAATAAAGGATTCTTTCTGTCGTGGTTGTTTTGCCGGCATCGATGTGGGCAATAATGCCGATATTCCTGATCATGTCCAGAGGGACATTCCTGTTTTTGCTGACGGTTACGTTTTGTGCCATATAATAAAAAAGAACCCAATACTTCCATTTAGCCCTGGGGATAAGGATTATTGGGTTTTTAATCCTACCAACGGAAATGGGCAAAGGCTTTGTTAGCCTCTGCATTCCTAAGCATCATATCACGTTTACGGATGGCTTCTCCAGTATTATTGTATGCATCAATAAGCTCAGCGGCCAATTTATCCGCAAAAGTATGATATTCTTTACTCGACCTTTTTCTGGCTGCCTCAATCAACCAACGGATGGATAAAGCCACTTTTCTTTCACCGCGAACTTCGGTCGGTACCTGATAAGAAGCACCGCCGACTCTTCTGGGTCTGACCTCCATCCGAGGACCGACATTGGAAAGCGCAGTTTGAAAAACGTTCAGCGGTTCCATATTTTTTTTCTGGATAATCTCAAAAGCATTGTAAACCATTTTTTGGGCCACACTTTTTTTACCGCTCTTCATAACCCTGTTGATAAAACGGGCCAAAAGTTTATTGTTAAACTGAGGATCATTCTCAATTGATCTTCTTTTTATTTTGCCTGTTCTTGACATATATTTGAATTGAATAATTAAGCAGCGNGAGCTGCAGCTACGGCTGAAACAACACTTTCACCTTTTTTCGTACCGTATTTAGATCTGCCCTGTTTTCTATTGACAACCCCGGTCATATCAAATTTTCCGCGGACAATATGATATTTGACACCCGGCAAATCCTTAACACGGCCTCCTCTGACCATGACTATGGCATGCTCTGACAGTTCATGTCCGATTCCGGGAATATAAGCTGTCACTTCCTGTTTATTGGAAAGCCTGACCCTGGCTACTTTTCTTAAAGCCGAATTAGGCTTTTTCGGTGTCATGGTTTTTACCAAAGTGACAACCCCGCGTTTGAATGGTGCGGCCATTTGTTTCATTTGCCTGTCTTTGGCGTTAAAATATTTACGCAAAGCCGTTGCTTTAACTTTTTTTATTACTTTTCTTCTGCCTTTTTTAACCAGTTGATTTATTGTCGGCATAATTTCAGTCTCCAATCTTGGCACGGTCTGCCGATACCGGAATTAATCGGCCGATTATAACATTTTCCTTTAACCCTAACAACCGATCTACCTTGCCGCCTAAAGCTGCATCAGTCAAAACAGAGGTCGTTTCCTGGAAGGAGGCACTTGATAACCATGACTCAGTATAAAGGGATGCCCTGGTAATGCCTAAAATAATTACTTGAGCTGTGGCCGGTTCTCCGCCCGAAGCCAAAATCCGGGCATTTTCTTCTTCAAAGACAGATTTATCCACCATTTCCCCCGGCAAAAGTATGGTGTCTCCGGATGTTTCCAATCTGACTTTATCACTCATTTTGCGGATGATCACTTCGAAATGTTTATCGTGAATCGGGATACCTTGGGATTCATAAACTTTCTGCACTTCGCTTAATAAATAATTCTGTGTTTCCAAAAGATCCCTCACCTGGAGTACCTGTTTAATATCAAGCGATCCGGTTGTTAAAGCTTCTCCGGCAGAAATTAAATCTCCGCTTTTAACCTTTAATTCACTGGCTTTAAGAACCGTATAAGTCCTCAGTTCCACCGGTTTAATTCCGACGCTTTTAATGGTGATTTGATAACCCTCATCACTATCCTCAACAGTGACTTTTCCTGAAATTTCAGCCAACGGGGATGAAACTTTGGGTGTTCTGGCTTCGAATAATTCTTCTACCCTGGGTAACCCTTGAGTCACATCCAGACCGACGATACCTCCGGCATGCCTGACTCTCATGGTTAGTTGAGTTCCGGGCTCCCCTATTGATTGGGCGGCCAGGATACCGACCGGAGTACCCAGTTCAACATATTTCTTACTGGACAAATCCATCCCGTAACATTGCGCACAAATACCGTATTTCAATTCACATGTTAAAGGTGATCTGACGAAAATACTCTCAACATCTTTTAACAACGGTAATTTCTCTTCGGTAATCAAATCTCCTTTTTTAATTAAAACTTTTTTCTGTTTAGAAACGTGGATATCGGACGCTGCCACTCTGCCCATAACTCTTAATTCCAAAGTTGCCTGTCTTTTATCAGTACGATTAAGTTTCAGGCCTTTTTCGGTCCCGCAATCCTCGCGTCTGATAATGGCATCATGAGCAACATCAATCAATCTTCTGGTTAAGTATCCGGCATCAGCTGTTTTCAAAGCTGAATCAGTCAATCCTTTACGAGAACCTCTTGTTGAGGTCACATATTCAAATATTGAAAGCCCTTCACGATAATTGGATTTCGTCGGTAATTCCACAATTTTTCCCAATGGATCGACGACTAATCCTTTTACTGCTGAAAGCTGTTTTAACTGGTCTTTAGAAGCCCTTGCGCCGCCAGAGTTGATGATAATTTTTACCGGGTTATCAACGGTCATTGAATCCCAGGTAGCATCAGCCAGTCTTTCTGTAATATCAATCCAAATTTCATTTCCCAATCTTTTTCTCTCTTCATTGGTAATCAACCCCTGTTGATAATTCTGTTCTACTTCCGTCACTTTTGATTCGGCTTCATGAATCATTTTTGGCTTTTCCGGGATAATGATATTGTCGAAAACAGAGACGGAAACTCCTCCGGCTATAGTCGCTCCGTAAAAACCTAAATCTTTGAATTTATCAATCAGTTGGGAAACTTCTTCTTTGGAATAAAGGTCGAATGCCCGTGTTATCAGCGACTTGATCGTACCGATTTTGACCTCTTCATTATAATATCTCAGATCAGCCGGGAGCATTTCATTAAATAAAACTCTGCCGACACTAGTTCTGATAATTTTCCCTTCAATTCTTACCCTGATCGGTTGTCTGATTTCGATTTTACTATTCTGATAGGCTAAAACTGCTTCGTCTCCTTCGGAAAAGACGGGTAATTCACTATCAGGAATTTGAGAAGAGGCTTTGGAAAAACTGGTTATGTAATAACATCCCAAAGCCATTTCTTTATTGGGAATGGTAATGGGTGTTCCGTCAGCCGGTTTCAATAAATTATGAGAAGGCAGCATCAAACTTTTCGCTTCATCCTGGGCGGCTTGTGATAATGGGACGTGAACAGCCATCTGATCCCCGTCAAAATCAGCATTATAACCGGCACAAACACAGGGGTGTATGCGGATGGCTGAGCCTTCGATTAAAATCGGGAAAAAAGCCTGGATACCTAATTTATGAAGTGTCGGCGCGCGGTTTAAAAGTACCGGATGATTTTTGGTAATTTCTTCCAAGATATCAAAAACTTCTGCTTCCCGACCGTCAAGAATATTTTTTGCACTTTTAACATTCGGGGCCAAACCTCTTAAAATAAGCTCTCTAAGAACAAAAGGTTTGAATAATTCCAATGCCATTTCTTTCGGCAAACCGCATTGGGTAAGTCCCAGTTCCGGACCGACAACAATCACGCTTCTTCCGGAATAATCAACTCTTTTACCTAAAAGATTCTGCCTGAATCTTCCCTGTTTACCCCTCAACATATCCGAAAGGGATCTTAAAGCCTGTCCGGCTGATGTTCTGCCTGACGGCCTTTGACTGGCATCAATTAGTGAATCAACTGCTTCCTGAAGCATTCTTTTTTCATTTCTGAGGATGATTTCGGGAGCACCCAGTTCGATTAAATGCTTAAGCCGGTTATTGCGGTTAATCACCCGGCGGTATAAATCATTTAAATCTGAAGTGGCAAATTTACCGCCTGTCAGCTGAACCATCGGTCTTAAATCGGGAGGAATGACCGGTAAAACCGTCATTACCATCCAGGAAGGATCAATTTCTGCTTTTTTAAGGCTCTCGATTACCCTCAATCTTTTTGTGGCTTTTATTTTTCTTTGACCGGTTGAATCCTGGGCTTCTTTACGCATATCAATTATGAGTTTTCCCAAATCCATTTTGCGCAAAATTTCCAATAAACATTCTGCCCCCATGCCGACTTTTATATAGGAACCGACATTGTATTCCCGCAGTTTCAGATATTCATCTTCAGAAATAACTGACAGGGGTTTTATACGGTTTACTAAATCAAGAATGGTATTAAATATTTCCTTGGCTGTTGATTCCTCGGAAGCATTCTCCTCGGAAAGCATAGTCAGTTGCTGTTTTTTTCTGAAATCCAGTTCCTGTAATGTCAAATCTCTGGTTTCTTTATTTTTTATTTTATCTTTAAGATTATCTTTTTCCTGAAAATATTCTTTTTCTATGGCTTTAATCTTATCCTCATAAATTTCATCTCTTTCTTCTTTTCTTTTTTCAAAAGCTGACTTTAAAGTTTCCTGCGCTTTTTTATGACCTTCCTTATCTACGTCGATAACTAAATATGAAGCAAAATAAATAATATTTTCCAAAGCTTTAGGAGTGATATCCATAATAAGTGATAATTTTGAAGGAGTGCCTTTGAAAAACCAGACATGAGAAACCGGGGCTGCTAATTTAATATGGCCCATTCTTTCCCTTCTGACTTTACTTTGGGTAACTTCGACACCGCACTTATCGCAGATTATCCCCCGATATCGGATCCTTTTGTATTTACCGCAATAACATTCCCAATCTTTGGTCGGACCGAAAATTCTTTCGTCAAACAAACCGTCTTTTTCCGGTTTTAGAGTCCGGTAATTAATTGTTTCCGGTTTGGATATTTCACCATATGACCAATTTAAAACATCCTGGGGAGAAGCCAGTATAATTTTTAAACCCTCAAAATCGACAATATTTCCAAAATTGCCTTTTTTATCCATTATGCGTTTTCCTCCTTACTAACTTTTCCATTGCCTTCATTTACCACCGTCATGCCTTTCTCTTCTTCAGAGGCTATTTCTTCTCCGGATGCTTTTGCTAATTCCCCTGCCTGCTTTTCCACCTGTTCCTGATTTTCATCTATTGTTTGAATTCCGGTAGTTTTTTTGGCATAAGTCACAATACCTGTTGGTATAACATTTAAACCTAACGCTTGTAATTCTTTAACTAAAACTTTAAATGATTCAGGGATAGTCGAAGCGGGAATATCGGTTCCTTTGACAATCGCTTCGAAGGCACGAGCTCTCCCAACAACATCATCTGATTTAATTGTCAGCATTTCCTGAAGCGAATAAGCAGCGCGATGAGCTTCCAATGCCCAAACTTCCATTTCACCCAAACGCTGTCCACCCATTTGAGCTTTACCTCCCAATGGCTGCTGTGTAACTAAAGAATATGGACCCGTAGAGCGGGCATGGGTTTTGTCTTCCACCATATGAATCAGTTTCATAATGTAACCAATACCGACAACAACAGGTTCTTTGTAAGCTTCTCCGGTCCTCCCGTCAAAAAGAATTGATTTTCCATCAACAGGAAGATTGTTTTTCTTCAGCTCTGATACAATTCTCTCTTCCTTTATTGGTTCAAAAACAGGTACAGCCACTTTATATCTTCCTTTTTGGGCTGCCCATCCTAAATGCGCTTCTAAAAGTTGACCTAAATTCATCCTTGATAAAACAGACAACGGAGAAATAATGACGTCAACAGGAGCACCATCTGGCAAATATGGCATATCGGAAGCAGGCACGATTTTCGAAATGACTCCTTTATTACCATGTCTTCCGGCTAACTTATCTCCGACAACTACTTTTCTGACTTGAGCGACTTTGACAATAATTTTCCTTATAGTTCCGGGATGGAGTTCGTCACCTTTTTCCCGATCAAGAATTTTAACATCAATTACCACACCTTTTTCCCCATGGGGCATCCTCAATGATGTATCTCTGACTTCCCGGGCTTTTTCACCGAAAATAGCTCTTAATAACCTCTCTTCAGCTGTAAGTTCAGTTTCACCTTTAGGGGCGATTTTGCCAACTAATATATCATTCGGGCCTACTTCGGCACCAATAATTACAATACCTTTTTCGTCAAGATTGGCAAGTGCTTCTTCACCCACATTAGGAATATCCCGGGTTGTTTCCTCCGGACCGAGTTTAGTATCAACTACTTCAGTCTCATATTCTTCTATCGAAATCGACGTAAAAATATCTTCCCTGACTAAGCGATCTGAAATGACAATAGCATCCTCGTAACCCATTCCATCAAAAGAAGCATAAGCTATAACTAAATTCTGCCCTAAGGCTAATTCCCCGCCTTCACAAGCTGGACCGTCAATAATAGGCTGGTTTTTAACAACGGTATTTCCTAGAGACACGAGTGGATTCTGGGAAAAACAGGTATTCTGACTGGTTCTCTTGAATTTCTCAATTTCAAAATTATATTCTTTGCCAGATACACCCTTAAGAGTCAACCTCTGCGCATCGACATAAGTAACTTTCGCATTTTCAGGGGCTGTTAAAGTTCTACCCAATGCTTTTGGGACAACTGATTCCATACCAGTTCCGACAACCGGCGAATCTGGTTTAACAAGTGGCACAGCCTGACACTGCATATGGGTGCCCATCAATGCTCTATTAGCTTCATCATGGGCGATGAATGGCACTAACGAGGCAGCAATTCCTACCACTTGCCTTGGTACCACATCAATATAACGGATATTCTTAGCATCTGTTTCTAGAAAGTCACCTTTATANCGTGCCGCNACTCTCTCTTCAGAAATATATTTTTTGCTATCCATTTGAACACTNGCATGGGTNATATAAAATTCCTGCTCGTCATCAGCTGTCAAATAAACAATTTTCTCCGTAACTCTNGGTTTATTGTATTTATTATCAAATTCTACTTCACGATATGGAGCTTCCAAGAAACCATATTCATTTACTTTGGCATATAATGATATATAGGTAACTAAACCGATATTGGGACCCTCGGGACTGCGAACAGGACAAATTCGGGAATATTGACTAGAATTGATATCACGGATAGAGAAAGAGGCTCTTTCCCGAGAGATACCTCCGACTCCCATAACAGTAAGTCTTCTTAGATTATCTATTTCGGATAATGGATTTGTCTGATCAAGAATGGTTGACAGCTGGCTGGTCCTGAAAAAATCATTGATTGTAGCAATTATAGGTCTGGCATTGACTATTTGGCTTGGGGTAATTTCCATTTGGGTTTGAGCCAAACTCATCCTTTCTTTAATTGACCTTTCCAGTCTCATCAAACCTATTTTAAAAGCACTATTAGCAACTAGTTCTCCTACTCTTCTTATCCTTCTATTACCTAAATGGTCAATGTCATCAACATCACCTTTGCCTTTAGTCAATCCAATTAAATATTTAATTATGCCAATAATATCGTCTTTGGTTAATATCCAATTATCAGATTTGTTTTCTATGTTTAGTTTAAGTTTTTTATTGATTTTATATCTACCAACTGATCCTAAACTGTATCGGCGGGTATTGAAAAAGAGGTTTTTAAAAAGTTCTTGGGCATTATCCAAAACAGTTGGTTCTCCCGGTCTCATTTTCCGGTAAATCTCGATGACTGCTTCCTCCTGGGTTTTGGTGGGATCTTTAAGAAGTGTATTGGAAATATATGTGTTTTCAGGATCAACATCTGCAAAAAGCCTTAATAACTCTTCATCTGATGAAATGCCAATAGCTCGAAGAAGAGTGGTAGCAGCATATTTTCTTCGGCGGTCAATCCTAACCAGCATGACATCATTTCTGGAAATGGAAAAATCCAACCATGAACCAAACAATGGTCGTACTTCGGCTAAATACAGCATTTTACCCGTATTAGGATCAGTATCTCCGGTAAAATATACACCTGGAGATCTGACAATTTGACTGACAATACAACGCTCAACACCATTAATGATGAAAGTTCCGTTATCAGTCATTGACGGAATATCACCCAAAAAAACACCCTGTCTGATTTCTTTGCCGGTTTGCTTATTTAATAGAGTGGTTTCCGCTTTTAAGGGAGAATCATAAGTTAATCCTTTTTGAAGACATTCATCCGGAGAATAACGAGGTTTATCAAAATAATACTTGCCAAAAGTCAAACTCCAATTTTTTCCGGTAAAATCCTCAACTGGTGAAATCTCCTGCAGAAGTTCTGANAATCCTNTTTCAATAAACCAATTATATGATTCTTTTTGGACTCTAGTTAAATCCANTTCAGGTAGATTAGTGGTTTCTTGTCCCCAATAAAGTCGTTTGGGCAATTCATGTTTCCGGGATTCAGTTTTAGATTTTGGCATCGGGAATTTGGAAGATGCAAAAACAACAAAATAAGCGTACTTTGACAGCTGTACGCCTCTTGTCTCGCGAATTTATATTTATTTTAACAGAGAAATTACTGATGTCAAGAGACTAATATATACATTATAAATNTAGGGTCGTAGGGTTGCATCGTACCTATANTTATGATAGNATCTAAATCGGTAAGNATTTCAAGTGGTGGGAAATACCCACCAATTTTTATATAGAGGGAGTTTATATAATGCCGGCAATAGTCAGAAGTGAATTTGCATTAGCTTTAAATCAGGTAGCCACCGAAAGGGGCATTGATCCTGATATCGTTCTTGATACTATTAAAGCTGCTATTTTGGCAGCTTACCGCAAGGATTATGGAACAGAAGAAATTGAAGAGTTGGAAATAACTATCGACCCCCAATCTGGAGAGGCTAAAGTTTTTAAAGATAAAAAGGATATAACACCTGCCGGTTTCGGCAGAATTGCCGCTCAGACAGCCAAACAGGTAATCCTCCAAAGGATCAGAGAAGCGGAAAAAAAGGCCATCATTGCAGATTACACAACCAAAGTAGGCACGATTGTAAACGGTATGATTCTCAGATTTGACGGTCCTAATATCATTGTCGATATCGGCAGGGCTGAAGGAGTCATGCCACCTCAAGAACAAATACCCAACGAAAAATACCGGCTTAACCAAAGATTGACCTTTTATATTGAAACTATAAGACAAACCATGCGTGGAAATGAAATAATCGTTTCCCGCGCCTCGAAAGGATTAGTTTCTGCGCTTTTTAAACGCGAAGTACCCGAAGTAAATAACGGCGCAGTTGTTTTGAAAATTATTGCCAGGGAAGCCGGTAATCGTACCAAAATCGCAGTAGCCTCTACACAATCNGGTGTTGATCCCGTAGGCAGTTGTGTCGGACAAAAAGGCGTCAGGGTCCAGGCTGTCATTAATGAGCTGGGAGGGATGGAAAAGGTTGATATTATCCAGTGGAGTGATGATTCTAAAATATTTATAACCCAAGCTTTAGCTCCGGCAAAAGATATCGATATCATCTTAAACCAAAAGAAAAAAACTGCCGAAGCGATGGTACCAGAAGACCAGCTTTCATTGGCTATCGGTAAGGACGGTCAGAATGTACGCTTAGCCGCAAAACTCACCGATTACAAAATTGATATTAAATCTAAGTCCGGAAAATCTGCAGTCAAGACAGAAGAAAAAACTGTGAAAAAAACTGTGGAAAAAAAGGAAAAAGCTGAATCAACCGAGAAAAAAGAAGATACCGAGAAGACTGAGAAAACCTCCGGATCATGAATAAGTTAGTTTTCCGGTACAAATATTATGGCCAAAAACAAAAAAGTCGAAGTTCAAAACTCTGTGATAACCAAGCCTCCTGTTGTAGCTGTCTTAGGCCATGTTGACCACGGAAAGACGACTCTCCTTGATACTATCAGAAAAACTAATATAGCAAACCGGGAGCATGGAGGAATTACCCAGCATATCGGTGCTTACCAAATAGATGTTCCAAAAACCCTTTTAAAACAGCCAAACTATCCTAATAAAATTACTTTTATAGATACTCCCGGTCACCAGGCCTTTGCGGAAATGAGAAGCCGGGGAGCCACAGTTGCCGATATTGCCATTCTTGTCGTTGCTGCTAATGACGGGGTAAAACCTCAAACCATCGAATCAATAGAACATATTAAAAAAGCTAAAATTCCTTTTATCGTTGCTTTAAATAAAATTGATTTGCCCAATATTAATCAGGAAATAGTTAAAAAACAGCTGTCAAAAAAAGGAGTTAATTTAGAGGAATACGGCGGAGAAACACCCATGGTCGGGGTTTCCGCCAAAGATGGCACGGGTATTGATAAGCTTTTGGAAATGATTTTGTTATTAAACGAGCTATTCATGGTCAAACAAACCGAAAATAATTTTGAAGCGGTTGTCATTGAATCTCTACTCTCAAAAAATAAAGGAATTACAGCCACCATAATAGTCAGAAGCGGATCTATAAGCGTAGCTGATGATGTAGTTTACGAAAATCAGGTTTTCAGAATCCGGGCTCTAATCAACTGGCAGGGTCATCCTTTAACATCGGTTACCGGCGGTGATCCGGCTGAAGTCTTAGGCTGGAAAGTATTGCCTAAAATCGGTAGCAAAGTTTACCTCAAATCAGAAACGGAAATCATGACTTCTCCTGCCAAAGTGCTTACATTTCCCGAAAAGAGAAATATTATTCCCCCCGAAGGCGAGGATGCGTTGGAAGAACAACACATCANGATCATTTTGAGAGCTGATACTGCCGGAACTTTAGAAGCTATCACTTCCGCAGTCGGCAANAAAGTTGAAACAATCTCCTCAGCTGTTGGCAATATTTCCGAATCGGATGTTTTGCTGGCCAAAACCACAAAGGCCTTGATTATCGGTTTTTCTCTGAAAGTTGATACCAGAGTCCTTAAATTAGCCCAATCGGAAAAAGTCCTTATCAAAACTTACAATATAATTTATGAGCTTTTAGATGAATTGGATGAAGTCATTGAAGCTTTAAGAAAAGGTGATTTGGTTGAAGTTTTCGGTACAGCTAAAGTCCTAGCAGTTTTTAATATTAAAGGAGAGACGGTTTTAGGAGCCAAAGTAACATCCGGAAGAATCGCTAAAGGGGATCAAATAAAGGTTACCCGTAATGACGAAGAGATCGGCAGGATAAAAATTAAATCACTGAAACAGCAGAAAACCGATATCACTAAAGCAGAAACAGGCACAGAAATCGGTATCGGACTTTCCGGCAACATGGCTGTCTTGACAGGTGATAGTATAATATCTATAGGCTAATTTGACCCCAATAATCAGGGGTCTTTTTAAAAGTCTAAAAATTATGGCCAATCTTAACCGGGATAACATCAATCAAACCAGAACCATTCTGGAAAATGCCAAATCCATCCTGATCGTACTTGGGCAAAACCCATCATATGATGCGGTAGCTTCGGCCTTGTCTTTCTACTTGTCGCTGTCAGCAGCCGGCAAACAAATATCGGTGGTTTCACCCACAGAAATGACTGTCGGATATAACGAACTTATCGCTGTTGATAAAATCGGCAAAACTATAGGCAGCGATAACGGCAGGAATTTAATTATATCCTTTCCTTATCAGGAAGGATCAATCGAAAAAGTCAGTTATAACATTGAAAACGATACGTTCAATTTAGTCATCGAACCCAGGGAAGGATATCCGGCCATTACCCCTGAAATGATGCAATACAAATACAGCGGCGGTTCAACAGATGCCATAATGACCATCGGAGTCAATAAATTGGACGATNCTTCCAACCTCTTTAATGCAAATCAAAACTTGTTTCAGGAAAAACCGCTCATCAATATAGACATAGAAACAAGCAATCAGAATTTCGGAAAAATAAATCTTATCGATGAATCAGCCTCTTCGATCTCGGAGCTGACTGCTTCGCTCATTAGTGATATGGGATTGTCTATGGAACCGGATATTGCTACCAATCTTCTGGCCGGTCTTACTGATAAAACCGACAACTATTCATCTGCCCGGGTATCTGCTTCCACCTTTGAAACAGCCGCTTTGCTCTTGAAAAACGGGGCCAGAAACAAGCAACCCAGAACAAAAATAGCTCAAAATCTGCCTCAATTCCCGCAGCAGACACCTTCTCAAAAACCTTTCACTTTCTCCAAGAGTCCGCGTCCTTTTGTCAGACAACCGCAATCACCACAACCGCCACAATCCAATCCTCAACAACCTTCTCAACCTTTCCTGTCAAAGGGACCGCAAACCCAGCAAAAACAGGTTGCCGGTCAGACACCCTCAACCAGGGAATCCGGCTCCCCTCCGGAAACACCCCCTGATTGGTTAAAGCCTAAAATATATAAAGGCTCAACGCTTCTTTAAAAACTTCTTATTGAAAATTTTATAAATACAAGGTATAATGCCCAAACTAACAACGATTTATCTCATTTCTCCGCCAAATAATTTCGGGCGGATGAATTTTATTAATGGCCTTACCTCTTGACGACAAAAAGAAAATTATCGGCGAATTCGCCACTAAACAGGGTGATACCGGCAGTCCGGAAGTGCAAATCGCATTATTGTCACATAAGATCGATAAACTGGTCGGCCACCTGAAAGGCAATCCTAAAGACAACCATTCCAGACGCGGTTTATTAGGGATGATATCAAAAAGGAGACGGCTATTGACTTATCTTTCCGGTAAAGCGAACGACAGGTACAAGGAGATCATTAAAAAACTCGAATTATCAAAATAAAATATCCGTTATCTCCCCTTGTCAATCTTTAAAAAAAATAAATAATGAAAATCACTTCAAAATCAATAGAAATCGGCGGCCGTCCGCTAACTTTGGAAGTCGGTCGCTTCGCCCAACAGGCAACGGCAGCTGTTTTGGCGCGTTACGGCGATACCATGGTTATAGCGACAGTGGTTGCATCGGCCCGCGAATCCAATCTGGATTATTTCCCTCTTTCAGTTGAATACGTAGAAAGATTATATGCCGGAGGCAGAATAAAAGGCAGCCGTTGGGTTAAACGTGAAGGCCGGCCTTCCGATGATGCCATTTTAAGAGCCAGACTNATAGACAGATCCATCAGGCCTCTTTTCGATACCAATTACCATCATGACGTTCAGGTGATNATTACCGTCCTGTCTGTGGACGGCCAAAATGAACCGGACATGCTGGGAATTATAGCCACAAGCGCTGCTCTGGCCATTTCCCCTCTTCCTTGGGACGGTCCGATTGCAGCAGTCCGCATAGGTTATGTTCCGACAGAAAACGGCCACAAAGGCTTTTTTGTCAATCCCGGTGAAAAAGAAATGGAATTTTCCGAAATGGATCTTGTTGTTTCCGGCTCACCTGATAAAACTGTCATGATTGAATCGGGAGCCAATGAAATCAGTGAAGAAAATATGTTTGAGGGCATTACTTTTGCCCAGGCTGAAATCAAGAAAATAATAAAAGTAATTAACGAATTAAAATCAGAAGTCGGTAAAGATAAAATTATTGTGTCCCCGAACGAAAATATCGAAAAAATCAAAAACACCATCAAAAAAGACTATCATAAAGAAATTGAAAAATTAGTCGAAGACCGCATCTCTAAGGAAAGAGAAGGCGACGAAGTGTCGGTTCTGATTGATACCATTGCTACTGCCTATCCTGAAACCTTTGACAAAAAGGACATCGAAAAAGCGGTCGATTCAGTTCTAAAAGAGACCATCCGCAAAAATATNCTGGATAAAAANAAACGTCCGGACGGGAGAAGTGCTGACGAAATCAGNGATATTGAATCCGAAGTCGGTCTTCTACCCAGAACACACGGCAGTGCCATGTTTAGACGCGGCCAGACACAGGTCTTGACGGTGGCCACTTTAGGCTCACCTTCTTTGGAACAGTTGATTGAAAGTCCGGAGGGAGAAACAGCCAAAAGATACATCCATCATTACAGCATGCCTCCGTATTCTGTCGGTGAAACAGGCCGTGTCGGTTTCCCCTCGCGGCGCGAAGTCGGGCATGGCGCCTTAGCNGAAAGAGCCCTTCTGCCGGTTATCCCGACACAAACCAATTTTCCTTATACCATCCGTTTGGTATCAGAAGTCATGTCTTCTAACGGTTCGACCTCGATGGCTTCAACCTGCGGTTCCACTTTAGCTTTGATGGATGCCGGCGTCCCCATAAAAAATCCGGTCTCCGGAATTTCCATCGGCATGGTTTCAGCTAAAAATAAATATGTGCTTTTGACAGATATTATCGGTATGGAAGATTTCACCGGGGATATGGATTTCAAAGTAGCCGGTACAGAAAATGGCATAACAGCCATCCAAATGGATGTCAAAATAGACGGACTGACTCTCAAAATGATTGAGGAAACTCTGGCAAAAGCCAAAACCGCCCGAAAGTCTATCCTGAAAAAAATGCTTGAAGTCATACCTGCCACCCGCGCCCATATTTCCCAATACGCTCCCAAAATTAAAATCATCAGTATTCCCAAAGAAAAAATTGGCGAAATTATCGGACCGGGAGGCAAAATCATCCGCCAGATCATTGCTGAAACCGGCTGTGAAGTCAATGTCAACGATGACGGACAGGTAACAATCGCCGGAACAGATCCGGAAAAAGTGGAAATCGCCATGAAATGGATTTCGGGAATCATCAAGGAAGTCCAGCCTGAGGAAGTTTATGAAGGTCTTGTCAGGCGGATTTTGCCGTTCGGCGCTTTTGTGGAAATTCTCCCGGGCCGCGAAGGCATGGTCCATGTTTCGCAAATGGCAGCTGATTTTGTAGCTAATCCCAATGATGTGGTACAAATCGGCCAGAAAGTGACCGTCAGGGTCCAGGAAATTGATGACCAGGGCAGGATCAACCTCTCCATGCTTTTCGGTGAAGATGCCAAAAAAAGACCGCCGCAACCAAGACGTGATGCCGGTCCTCCCCGCCGCGACCGCTTTCCCCGGAAAAGAAGATTTTGATAGACAAAATGGCCTTTATCTGCTATTATTTAACTCTAAATATGCAATCCCGAAATCTTATTGAAATTTGCTGTTGCCTTCCGTAAGGGAAGTTGGATTTTCTGTTCATTTAGAAATCTGACTCCTTTCAAGGAAGGCTTTTTTATGAAATTTGATACCAAAGCCATACATATCGGCAATGAGTCTGATCCCATAAACGGAGCCGTCATTCCGCCTGTTTATCTGACAACTACTTACAAACAAAAATATCCGGGAAAATTTGAGAAATATAATTATGCCCGCGGCTTCAATCCCAATTTTACATTTTTGGAACAAACATTAGCTGCTCTTGAAGGTGCCTCCCAAGCAGTCGTTTTTTCTTCAGGCATGGCCGCCTTTACCGCCGTTATTCTCACACTTCTAAAATCAGGAGACACGGTACTTGGTATCGATGATTTATACGGCGGAACATACAGACTGTTCATCAATGTTTTCCGTAATTTTAATATCGGCTTTGAACAGGTTGATATGTCTAATGAGGAATTACTCGAAAAAGCCCTTCAAAAAAGACCTAAACTCTTGATTTTAGAATCCCCAACCAATCCATTACTTAAAATTACCGATATTAAGAAAGTAACTGAAAAAGCAAAAAAATACGGGGTCGCAACTTTGGTTGACAATACTTTTGCCAGTCCTTATTTTCAAAATCCGTTAAAATTGGGTGCAGATATTGTCCTTCATTCAACTACAAAATACATCGCTGGTCATTCCGATGTCATCGGCGGAGTGGTAATTTCGGACAATGAGAATCTGACCGGCAAAATCCCCAATTCCCATATGAACCGACTGGAATATATCAGGAACGCCGTCGGTTTAAATCCGGGTCCGTTTGAATGCTGGCTGATTCAAAGAGGCGTTAAAACTTTGGGGGTGCGCATGGAAAAACACCAGGAAAACGCTCTGGCAATTGCGGAATTTTTACTAAAACATCCCAAAGTTAAAAAGGTGTATTATCCCGGCCTGCCAATTCATGAAAATCATAATATTGCCAAGAAACAAATGAGCGGTTTCAGCGGAATAGTCTCGGTAGAATTTAAATTATCTTTTGAGGAAGCAAAAAAACTTATTACTTACTTTAAAATAATTACTTTAGCAGAGAGTTTAGGAGGGATTGAATCTTTGGTCGATCATCCGGCCAGCATGACACATGGAGCCATACCGAAAGAAGACAGAGCTAAAATCGGTCTTTCGGACGGCCTCATCAGGCTTTCCGTCGGTATCGAAGATGCCGATGATTTGATTGCGGATATATCCCAAGCTCTGAATGCTGTTTAAAAAAACACTCCTCTCCACATCCGTCGTAAAAGCCTGTTATAATTTTATTTATGGATAACCAAAATCCTTCCCAGTCAGGCGAATTTCAGGAACTTCAAAAACTTAAACAAAAACTAAATTCCGTTCAGATGCCGCAGGATCTTAGGGAAAAAGCGGAAACCATGATTTCCCGGGCGGAAGTCGCCTTTAAGTATCATACCCAATTCAACCAGTTTGACGCTGTGTCCGCTTATATCGACTGGATCTCCCAACTGCCATGGCAGAAAAAAACAGCCGACAACCTCGATATCAAAAAGGCCCAGGAAATTCTGGATAAATACCATTACGGTCTGACGGAGCTCAAAGACAGGATATTGGAATATCTCTCGGTCATGAAACTGAATCTTGATCTTAGCCAAAAAAATCCTGAGGCCAAGCAAAATTTCAACCGCGCCCCTATCCTCTTTTTCGTAGGTCTGGTCGGTACCGGCAAAACAACCATCGCCATCTCTATAGCTGAAGCTCTGGGCAGGAAATTCGTCAGGATTCCTTTCGGCGGCATGGGTTCAGCCCTGGATCTTCGGGGCGAATCGCGTGTCCATCCTGATGCCGAAGTCGGCCAGGTGATGAAAGCTCTGAGACGTGCCGGCAGCCGGAATCCGGTCATCCTTCTCGATGAACTTGACCGGGTTGCCGAACACGCCCGTTCTGATATCATGGGAGTCCTGGTTGAACTTCTGGATCCGGAGCAGAATGTAGGCTTTATCGACCATTATATCGACTACCCGTTTGACCTATCCGAAGTGCTTTTTATCGCCACCGCCAACAATACCAAAAATATCTCAACAGCCGTCATGGACAGACTCGAACCAATTCAAATGCCTTCTTATAATGATGAGGAAAAAATCGTTATTGCCAAATCTTATGTTTATCCTAAAATATTGCTGTCGGCCGGCCTTTCACCCGGGCAGTTAAAAATTGAAGATAATGTCTGGAGTGCAATCGTCAGACCCCTAGGTTATGATTCGGGCATCAGGACTTTGGAAAGGACCATTGACGGAATCTGCCGCAAAGTTGCCAGGCAAATCGTGGAGGATAAAATCGCCAATATAACAATTACTTCGGAAAATGTTAAAAAATACCTGCCAACCTGGTAACAGATAATATGCAATACGAGCCAATATTCAAAAAACCTGAAGAAACATTTTTAAGACTGATCCCTCTGGGCGGAATCGGCAATGTCACCAAAAATATGTACATTTATGAACTGAGGTCAGACAGGAAAACCATCAGCGATATTCTCATTGTTGACTGCGGTATCGGTTTCCCCGATGAGGATATGTACGGCATCGACCTGGTCATTCCCGACATCACTTATTTGAAGGATAAAATAGATAAAATCCGGGGAATTATCCTGACCCACGGACACGAAGACCACATCGGCGCACTGCCATATATTTTGCCTGAACTGAAAGTTCCTGTTTATGCGACCAGGCTGACAGCTGCTTTGGCCAAAGTAAAATTAGCCGATTTCGGTTTGCAGTTTCAAGTCAATGAAATCGATATGGGTAAAAGTCTCTCAATCGGACCCTTTACCATCAACTTTATCCATGTCACCCATTCCATACCGGATGCCTCCAATTTATTCATAAAAACTCCGGTGGGCAATTTTTACCATGGCAGCGATTTCAAATTTGACTGGACGCCAATCGACGGCATGCAGACGGAAGTCGGCAAAATAGCTAATGCCGCCAACAGCAATATTACCTGTCTTTTATCAGATTGCGTCAGGGTTGAAGCGGAAGGTTATACCCTTTCGGAACGTGTTATTGAGGATGCCCTGGAAAAAGAAATCCGCAATTGCCAGGGTAAATTCATCTTTACCACCCAGTCATCAAATATCTCCAGAATCCAGCAGGCCATAGATGTCGCACTTCGCCACAACCGCAAAATCGTCTTTATGGGCCGCTCTATTCTAAAAAATATCGATGTTTCCCGCAAACTGAATTATCTTCATTACAGCGATATCAATACTATCAATGAAAAAGATATTCATAAATATAAACCTAACGATCTGGCCCTGATTGTCACGGGAAGCCAGGCACAACCCAACGCCGTACTTTCCAGAATTGCCGAAGAAGCTCATAAATTTGTGCGGATAGCTCCCGGAGACGTCGTGGTTTTTTCAGCCGATCCAATCCCGGGATATGAAAACGCCGTTCATACTTTGATTGATCTTTTGACGGAGGGCGGGGCCCGTGTCGCCTATTCGGAAATCACTGATGCCCTCCACGTTTCAGGCCACGGATCAAAAAGCGATTTAGCCTTAATGATCGGTTTAACTCAAGCTAAATATTTATTGCCGATAGGCGGCACCATCAGGCATATGAGACATTATGCCCAACTGGCTTTTGACATGGGTTATAAAAGCCACCAGGTACTTATTCCCTCAAACGGAGAGATTCTGGAGTTTTCCAAAAACGGGCAAGTGGCAGTCAAAGAGCGTCTCAATTTAAAAAACATCATGATTGACGGTTTGGGCATCGGGGATATCGGCAATGTAGTTTTAAGAGACAGGCAAACCATGGCCAGCGAAGGCATTGTGGTGGTCGTTGTCCCCATTGACCAATCCACAGGGCGGGTCGCTTCAGAACCGGATATTATTTCCCGGGGTTTTGTCTATATGAAAGAAGCGGAGGGTCTGATTGTCCAATCCAAAAAAGTTGTCACCAGTTCTTTGAAATTGAAAAAAGGCCGTATCATCGACTGGCATTATGTCAGAAAACAGATTGAAGGCAATTTGGAAGAATTCCTGTTTAAAGAAACCCACCGCCGACCCCTCATCATAACCGTTGTCATCCATGTCTAAATGTCGAAAAAGAAAATCAAGGCAAAATTTCCGGCATACCCGTTTCTTCTGATTCCGGTTATACTTCTCTTTTTTTTATCCCTTCATCTTCCTTCTCCCAAAAGATTAAATATCCCGCGGGAAAAAGAAGTTTTCCTGCCGCCGCCTCTTCAATTTACAAACATTTATTTCAATGTTCTGGGGATGCAAAAAATTGAACCGGAGGATATCATCCGTTTCGTTAATCTGGAAAGGCAAAAGCGCGGCATACCCGAATTAAGGACAGCTGATAAATTGACAGAAGCGGCTTCCATGCGTTCAAAGGTCATCCTAAAATACCAGAATTTTTCCCACCAGGATCCATACGAAGGGATTGAGCTCACTACCATCCTGCCGAAAGTTAACTACCACTTTATTTATGCTTCGGAAAATATCGGCATGGGCGGAGTTTCGGCCGAAGATTTTGTGGCCGGTTTCATGAACAGTACCAGTCATCGGGAAAACCTGCTTAATACCAAGCTTATTGAAAGCGGAGCTGCTGTCGCCAGCGGACGGTACCGGGAATATTATGTCAATATAGCCGTCCAGCTGTTCGGCATCCCCTCAGGCAAAGATGAATTTTACGGTTATAACGAAAGCGACAAAAAATATTACCGTATCAGTCTTAACCGACTTAATTACCAGTTGAATCCCGTCATTTTCACCTTTTCAAATATCTTCGGAAAGAAAAACTCAGATTTAATGAAATTAAAACGCCAAAAGGAAATTTTGCAAATCCTTAATAAAAAAATAGAAGAAGAAAATCCGTTCTATGATGATGAAATCACTCTGATAAAAGAATATAACAGCTACCTCTAAAAACCGGCCATAAATAGGGGGGTTAAACAGTCGGACGCTTTTTCCTTATATAAAAGAAGGCTCCGCCCAGAAGGCCCAGGCCGACTATGATCAAAATTAATCCCAAACCTCCGCCGGCCCTGGCAATGATGGACGGTGCCGGAGTCGGAGTCGGAGTGGTGCTAGGAGTTGGCGATAAGGTAATAGTCGGAGTTATTGTCGGCGGCAGAGGTGTAGCTGTTTTTTTAGGCGGAGTTTTAGTTGCGGTTGCCTTTGGTGCGCCGGTTACGGTCGGAGCGCCGGTAGCTGTAGAACCAGTCGGGCTGGGATTCCCTGTAACTGTCGGAGTAGGAGACCCTACGGTCGGTGTTGGTGTTTCCTGGGCATAAGTTTGACTTGGCTGAAAAACCAAGAGCAAAAAAAGAATTGATAGAATAATTCTTTTCATTTAATTGAAGGTCTATTGTAACATAGTGCATGCTTTTTATCCATAAGCCGCTTAGTTCTCCGTAGAAATCCGACAGTCGTCCTCTTTTAATTTTAATAAAGGCGGTTTCATACCAATTCCCATGTGCGGTCTATGGTAATGGTATCTTT
>C687J35174_10002902_pt1 | contig 23924 bp, 24 predicted proteins | sample RifCSPhighO2_01_FD_35174 | JGI IMG/M metagenome (IMG submission 35174) | reverse complement strand
AACTCCTGCCCCATATAGTTCCCAGACCAGTGTTATCTTAGTTATATTTAACACAAACATATTTTACTCCAACTGTCGGATTTCTATGGGGAATATTGCGCTTATTGACTTCTACGCTTTCATATAATATTATCGTCTTCAATATGGTTATTGAGGCTATAAGATCAAGTGGTGCAATTTATCAGGAAGAATATGAAGATGTAGTAAAAAGATTAACAACTGGTCAATATCATAGATATCAAGAGGGTCCAAAACTCAAACTAAGGGAAGTTTCAGAAGAAGAGGACTTGTTGGTTTTAATATCAAAAATTAAAGTAAAGACAGACCAAATTCAGACAGCCTTTACAGAACTTGCAGCACCTGCAGAGTCCTTAGAAGATACTTATCGTAGAGTTGCCGGTGATCTTGATAAAAAATACGACCATCCAGTTTTAGCTATGTATTTCCATGCAGTTGGTAGTGCTGGAGCAGATTTTATAGATAATGCCGTAGCCTTATGTAAAACAGAGGAGGATCATTCAAAATATTTGGCAGAAGCCTTTGATAAGGAACATAATGGAACCTATAATCCCTATAGAGCTGTTAACGAAATGTTTGAAGAGGGAGTTTGGCCAAAAGGGTTTAGATCAATTGAGGGACATGAGGTATTTGTAGCAGATGTCCCCTTAATTATGAGAACAAGCAGCAATAGAGCTTTGTTGGTAATGGGTTGTTTGTCTCAAGGGGAAGAAAGAATTAAATTTGTACACAGTTTAAACAATGATTGCCGATATAATCTGGATCTTTCATTTCCTTCTGGTCAAGGTCAACCTCGTAAGGTAGAACCCTCTCAGATTACTTGGTTTATGTCAGAACCCCCAGTTTTGGGAGTTTAATTTTATTTATTATTTTCTACCAGAAAAAGATGTTTTTGGAAGGTTGGCTACTTGAAAATTTCTTTTTCGAGACTTTTTGCCAGCTTTAGGAAAAATTCTTCCATCTCTTTTATATTAAAGGGGACAAGCATTTTAGGAAAATCTTTCTTTTTAAGGTCTTTCACCTTTAAGAATGCAGTCACTAAATTTTTAACCTCAAGAGGCCAATCAAACTTTGTTTGACTGTCTATCCTTAATTTTTCAAAATAATTCTTTGCAGGTACTTTAGAATTTTTAAATATAAAATAAAGATCAATATAATCTCTCACTCTGGTTCGCATAGCAACAGTGTGGATTTTGTTAACAGCTATGTCGTAAATACTAGAAACTTCCAGCTTCCCAAAATAAACTCCATTTTCTATCTTAGGAAAGGGGTAGTAATTGAAATCAACTTTTAAAATATCACCATCTTTATATTCCAGCTTATATGTATACAGACCAAGATAGTTTTGCTTAATTATCTTTGCAATACCCAGTTTAATTGAAGCTTCCTGCAAAAAAGCTTCAATAGGTTTAAGTTTTACTTCTTCCTCAGAAAAAAGATCGATATCCTCTGATAAACGATGCTGAAAATAAAATTCCGCCAGGGCTGTTCCTCCGGTAATGTAGAAGTTTTTGTTTATGGTAGCTTGTACTTGTGCAAATTCCAGAAAGTCAAGTTGTTTGGCAGTGAGTATACTTTTCCCCATAATAAGTATTCTATTGCTCTTTTGGCATAGGGGTCAAGTTGATCCTTAATTTTAGGCCAGGCCGCTTTAACCTCCTCCCTGTCCAGTTTTTCTCCGTCAAGACCATAGTTTATCAACTGAACTAACCTCCACAGCCTGTATTCCTTTGGGTTTTCTTTTTTAAAGCGTTTTTCATCAGTTGACCAGTTGTACATATACTAATTATACCATTCCAGTAGGAATTATTATGCTTCGCGAAAGCTTTAACTTCCATAAATTATAACCACTTCTTAGTTTGCCTGGAGTAAATCTTGTTCAGAGAGAACAACCGCCACAGGCACTCCTCAAATACGCATATTCCTTTGTTGAAAAATAGCCTCCAGACTTCACAGGTCTAGCCCTAAACAAAAGTGAAGTAATCCTACCGCGGAGGTAGAAATACGATGACACCTGGGGTTTTTACCAAAAAAAGATGTTTTTGGCAGGTTGGCCGATTAGGGAATTGGCAATCGGGTCATCCGGGAAAAGTTGCAGGGATTTTTGGATAAATTGCCTACTACTTTCCGTATTACCCGTACTTAGAAGAAAAAGGCTGACTCTCAAATAGGATACATGGTTATCAAATGAATACAAGGCAGGTGTGAGCTTGGATAGGTCGATTGACTGAATATTCCTCTCACCTGCCACCTCGTCCTTAACCAAAACCAGCATAAAATCGTCAATATAGACCAACTTCCAGCTGGTATCTTTTATCACAGCTGATAAAAATGTCCTACCCCAGGGAGTTTGGTCAGTGTGGGAAAAAATAATAGTTTTAAATCCGTATATTTCTTCGGCTTCTTTAAAGTTTTTATAATCTGACTGAGCGGGAATATAGATGCCGGTAAAAAATTGGGCAGGATAAGCTTCTGGTCTGCCGTCTACGAATACCTGGTATTTTGGATAACCACGGTACAAAATATAACTGCCAATATCAAAGTTATTAAAAATAGGGTTTGGCAGATTGTGGGATAAAGTAAAATCCAAAGCTCCTTTGCTGCTTTCCACAAAGTCTAATCTGGCCTGATGTTGGTTATCCGTAAATTTATAATAATCTCCGTTAAGGTATAAAAATGCTTCCAAAAGTAACAAGATACAAACAACAAGGAATAAGAAAGAAGTAATAATATTTTTTCTGATTTCCCCAAGCAAAATCAAAGTGGCTGGCAGGGACAAAAATACCAGATATGGAAAGCTCCTGATATGAAGAAGTGCCAAACCCACCCCTGATAATGCCAGCAGGATATTTTTTAGATCAAATTTCCGCTTGAAAAGTCTATATAAAAAAGCAAAAGCCACAATTCCGATAGAGATTTTCACAAACAGAAAATTGACATCTCTAAATTTGATACTTTCCAAAAGAAACATGGTCTGATTTTCCACCACGTTATATCCATAATTTTCAGTGACATTAAGAGGATACAAAAGTCCATTTAAACCATTTGGGTTGATAAGACTTAGCAAAACCGATAGGATGAAAACTATCCCCAATATCTTTAGCCTTCCACTTTCCAAGTGTGAACGTAAATACTGGTGGGTTAAGTGAATAAGGAAAATAGTTTGTAAGAGCAGCCCTATAAAGAAGTAGATGTGGGCGTTGATCCAGATAAGCTGGATCAGAGGGAGCAGGAAAATCAGCCTAGTAGGTCCTCTAAGGTATCTCTCCAGAATATAATATGTAGTAGCAGTGAATAAAAAACTAAAAATTTCCGGGCGCAGTTCTATCCTTTCCCTTAAAACATGAAGAAAGATAAAACCTATTGGTAAAAGTAAGGAAGAATCTTGCTTGGGAATTATTTTAATGGTCAACCAAACGGAAATTATAATGATTATGATTTTTATAATAAGAAATAACTGCAAGCCGACAGTTTGGCTAAAAAAATAGGCCATGACCTCAAACAGCCAATGTGTATTTATAAAGGTAAAATTCTCATTTGTGTAAGAAAATAAATTAATTTTTGGAACCTGGCCGGTTTGTATGATAATTTCCCCCAGCTTGATGTGGCGTCCCAAATCCTGGTCAAAAGAATGGTCTGTCCTAAAAAGAAATGAGAAAACGAAGATAATAAGTAGAATTTTAGCCCACATTACCAAGATTGTATCATGTATATTCTGTTGCGCGATTTACTTCGCGATAATTGCGTGGTTTTATGATAAAATATAACCATGTTTGAACCCAAATACACCATTACAGCCACCACTTTGTCAAATATCACGGAAATTGCCGAAATTAAAGCAATTGTGGAACGCTCCAGAGTTTTACCGCTCAATGAAGCCCAACTGAGAAGGCAGGCTATTTTGAGGATGGCTCATACTTCCACCTCTATTGAAGGTAATAAGCTAGCTCAATTTGAAGTTGGTAAGCTGTTGGAGGGAAAACTGGTTAGAGCTTCTCACAAAGATATTTTGGAGGTCGAAAACTATTATAAAGCTCTACAGGAGTTGGATAAGATGAGCAAAAGGAAAAGTGAAATTACTTTACCAGAAATACTGACTCTTCATAAAATGGTGATTAATGGGTTAGTGGAGAGTTCAAAAACAGGCAAATTTAGGCCGGCAGATGTTTATGTAGTAGATGATTTGGGAGGAGGCAAGGAAAAGGTTAGATTTAGAGCTCCTGATGCTACAGAAGTTTCGGACATGATCAGTGATTTATTAGAATGGTTGGAGGGTGCCAAGAAAGCAAGTATTCATCCTGTTGTCAAAGCAGCCATCCTGCACCTGCAGTTTGTCACCATTCATCCTTTTACAGATGGAAATGGCCGGTTGGCTAGACTTCTCACCCAATTACAGCTTTATAGAGACGTCTGGGATTTCAGGAAGATTTTAGTGCTGGAGGATTACTATAATCGGGACAGAATGTCTTACTATAATGCTGAGAATTACGCTCAGGGAGATAAATATCAAAAGGATATGGATTTTACCAGTTGGCTGGAATATTTTACTAAAGGGTTTTTAATCGAGGCCAGAAAAGTCCTGGAGCAAATCCAATCAATTGGCTTTGGTAAAGTGTCTAAAAAGAGCGAACAGATCTTTTTAGACAAGGATGAACTGCAAATTATGGATTTTTTAACTACCACCGGCAGAATTACTTCTGATGATGTCTCGGATGTTTTAAATCTTTCCAAAAGAGCTGCTCAACTGAAGTTAAAAAAGCTGGTTTCCTCTAAGCTGCTACATGTTCAAGGCAGCGGTCCCAGCACTTATTATGTTCTTTCGAATTCGCGATAAATTGCGCGATAATTACGCGATTCATTTACCCCTTGATTTTTATGATCAGCTGTGAAATAATATTATAAGTGGTTAGTGTGTATTTAGTGTTTAAACTGTAATTCACCTCCACGAATTTTAAAATGATAGGAGGTGATTTTTTTGAATAGCAAGAAATTGTTTGTTGGTTCCCTTCCATGGGGAGTTGATGATGCCCAATTGGGACAAATGTTCTCTCAAGCTGGAACCGTGGTTTCAGCACAGGTTATCCAGGACCGCAATACCGGTAGATCTCGTGGATTTGGGTTTGTGGAGATGTCAACCGAAGAAGAAGCCCAAGCAGCAGTCCAAAATTTAAATGGTTCTGAAGTTGATGGCAGAAAGATTGTGGTTAACATAGCCAAACCTAGAGAAGACCGCTAAATATTTCCCATTTTTAATTTAAATGGTTTAAAAATATTTACGATGAATTACCTTTTTGGTAAAGGATTTCGCTTGGTCTTTTTATACCATGGAGTCTCTCGTAAATGGGTACCCCAAAGGTGCTTATGTGAGTGTAGAATTTTCCCTCTGGCCAGATTGAAAACCCTCTTTCTGTAAAGGAGAGATGGGCTAAGAGAAGCTCGCCTGATTGGGGTTCTTGGCCAGCAATACAGGCAATGTGGGGAACTTGATGCTTCCTCATGAATTTTGCCGATTCTTCCGGATCATTCTCTAAGTGTTGTGGTACAGGACGGGGATCAATACTGTTTCTGCCAAAAAAAGCCAGGTCTCCGAATGTTAAGTCATTTCTACCTACCTCAATTAAAATCTTATTATCAAGCCACATTTCTAATGGACCTAAATGAGCAGGAAGCGGTCGGCCGTGGATTTCTTCATTATACAGGTGCGCGAAAGCTGCACAATTTGCCCCCAATCTTTTAGCTGTTTCCAGATCAGGAACTAAATCAGGTCCCATCTGCTTGTTATAAGGTATACCGGAATACTTCCAAATACGCGGATCAATTCCGCTTAATTTTTCCAATAAAGACCATCCTCCTTAAGTTAAAGTCGGAGACCGGGGAATTGAACCCCGTACTTCCCGCTCCCAAAGCGGGCGTTCTACCGATGAACTAGTCTCCGGTATTTACACTGAGCTTGTCGAAGTGCTGGTGGTGGGAGTCGAACCCACACGAGCATAGCCCACTCGCTCTTAAGGCGAGCGCGTATACCATTCCGCCACACCAGCTTATTAATTTTGCGCTATTTCCTCAATTAACTCACGTCCAAAACCTGATTTAAAATATTTCTCTAATTTCCTTGCTTCTGTTCTGGTTTCGCATATCTCTACATGCATTAACTCAACCGGTAATCTTATCTTGGTTGATTTAGTTTTTCCACCTAAATGCGCCTTTAACCTTTGATTTAGGTTAGCGGTAAGTCCTTTATAAAACTCACCGGTTTTTAAGCTCCTTAGAACATATACATAATACATTAGTGTAACCCACTCGCTCTTAAGGCGAGCGCGCCTGCCTGCCGGCAGGCAGGTATACCATTCCGCCACACCAGCTTAAAAAGTATTTTAACATACCCAGCCTCCCTTTTGGGGGGTTGACTTATGAGATTGCGGGCGAGACAATTTAGGGAGAAATCTCCCATACCAATAAAGGTTAAGAGATTTTTTTTGGGGGCTGTCATTATGATCAAATATTTTTACAAAGACAACAAATCTGAAAAGGTGCGCCTGTTTAATGAATTTAGGTCCGGTTGCTGGATTCATGTAGAATCCCCCACCCCCTCAGAAATTACTTTTTTAAGGGAGAAATTTAACCTTTCAGCCGGACTTTTAAGAGATGCTTTGGATATTTATGAAGTGCCGCGACTGGAAATAGAGGAGGGTCAGACTTATATATTCACCAGATTTGCCTACTGGCAAAGCCCCAAGGTTCAACTGTCAGCCTATGCTCCCAATGGCTACAAAGGTGAGACTACTTTAATTTCTACAGAACCTGTTTTGATTATTTTGGGAGACAAATTCCTGATGACTTTTTCCCTAAACCCCCTTCCCTTTATGAAAGACTTACTGGAGGATGGAAATTTTTATACCACCAAAAAAATCAGTCTTTTTTTCAAAATCTTTGTTAAAATCCACTACATCTACAACACCTTTTTACACAATATTGCCAGATTGATCAGAAGCACCACCATTGAACTGGAGAAAATCAACAATAAAGACATTATTCAATTTGTTACCTATGAATCGGTTTTGAATGATTTTTTGACTGCCTTAGAACCAACCAATGTGATTTTAAAAAATCTCTTTTCCGGAAAATTTTTAAAATTAACGGACCAGGAAAAGGAATGGGTGGAGGATTTATATTTTTCTAACAGCCAACTGATTGAACTTTCTCAGGCCAATTTAAGAAATATTGTTAACATTAGGGAGGCATACTCAACCATTATCACTAACAACTTAAACAGAGTTATTAGGCTTTTGACATCACTGACGGTCATCCTAGCTGTTCCTACCATGATTGCCTCAATTTATGGCATGAATATTGATTTGCCTTTTGACCATTCCCCTAATGCTTTTTTTATCATCATTAGCGCAATTGTATTTATTGCCTCAGCTTTACTATTTATTTTCCTTAAAAAAAGATGGCTGTAACTTATCTATGCACAGAGGAATTGCCACCTTCACGCTAGACTACGGAAAATGTCCTCCCTGGCTGTTTGAGAGGATGGTTAAACTGGGCAGGGAGATGACCAGAGTTTTAATTGAAGAATATGGGCCGGATGAGTTTATCAAAAGAATCTCCGATCCTGTATGGTTCCAATCCCTGGGCACGGTTCTGGCATTTGACTGGAATGCTTCCGGCTTAACTACTATCTTGACAGCGGCTTTAAAAGAGGCCATTCGCGGACAGGAAAAGGATTTTGGTATTTTTATTGCCGGAGGAAAAGGAAAGACCAGCAGAAAGACGCCGGATGAGATAGTTTCATGGGGTGAGAAGTTAAGCTTGTCCCCTGCTCACACAAATAATCTGGTCTATAACTCCAGAATGTCTGCCAAAGTGGATTCATCATTGGTTCAGGATGGATTTCAAATCTACCACCACTCTTTCTTTTTCTCAAAAAGCGGAGCCTGGACCGTAGTCCAACAGGGCATGAATACCAAAAATGCCACGGCCAGAAGATATCATTGGTATTCGGAAAATATCGATGATCTGATTGTAGAACCACATTCAGGTATTGCTACACAGATTCCACAAACATCCGCGCTTAATTTGACTTCTAGAAACTCTGACAAAACAAGACAAATCTCTACCCAACTTATTTCAGATGGATATCAAACCCTTCTTTCCGACATTGAAATCATTAAAAAGCACTCAACCAAAACTTCCTGGATGGCTACTCTAAAAAGAGGAGCGGATGAGCTGACATTGCTTAAGCTGCATGACATTGATTTTGCTCACCATCCGGTAGAAGGGGAAGCCTTCTGGAATAGTCCTTATCTTAAAAAGATTTTGGCTAAATTAGCTCATTTAAAACCTGAAACTTATGAAAAATTACTCTCCACAGCAGGAGTGGGTCCAAAAACAATTAGAGCACTTTCTTTGGTTTCAGAAATCATTTACGGGGCCAGACCTTCTTATGAAGATCCTGCCCGCTATTCTTTTGCTCACGGGGGTAAAGATTCCATTCCCTATCCGGTTGACAGACCCACCTACGATCAAACCATAGAAATTTTAAGACAAGCGGTTGTTAAATCCAGGATCAACCCGCTAGAGAAAGATAAAGCTATTGGCAGACTTAATAGCCGTTAGTGTGTTATGATTAATAATGTGAACAACAGAATTTTACTACTTCCCATTATCGGAGCAACTACTTTCTTCATTCTGCTTTTTACTTTTACCAAACTTTTTGGTCCAATTCCCTTTTCTGTTACCTCAGTTACCACCCAAAAATCCGACACTTTTCAGGTTTCTGGTACAGGGGAAGTATCAGTGCCCCCTGATGTGGCCTCAATTAATGTAGGCGTACAAGCACAAGCCCCTACTGTTAAAGAAGTCCAGGAACAGCTAAATTCTAACATTAAAAGAGTTTCTGAGGCTATAAAACAGGTAGGAGTTGATCAAAAAGATATCCAGACCACAAATTACAGCATTAACCCAAATTATGATTATAGGGGAACCACACAGAGAATCACAGGTTATACAGCCAGTTCTAATTTATCCATAAAGGTTAAACAAATAGATAAAGCCAATGATGTTATAGATTCGGCTACAGCAAGTGGGGCAAATCAGGTGGGGGGAATATTTTTTGAAGTTGATGACAAAACAAAGGCAGAAAATGAGGCCCGTCAGAAAGCAGTGGATGAAGCCAAAAGAAAAGCTCAAGAAGCTGCAAAGGTAGCGGGATTTAAGTTAGGCAGAATTATTAATTATTCCGAGGATTTTGGCGGGGGTCCAATTCCACTGCCATATGCTATGGGTGCTGCAGAAAGCAAAATTGCTGCTCAACCAACTCAGGTTGAACCGGGCTCAACTGAAATCACAGTTACAGTGACTTTAAGCTACGAGATTTTTTAATACCAGCTTGCCAAAATCGCTCCCATAACCAAAAGCCCGACTAAGTGATGTCCTGCTTCAATCAAATAAGCTGGCATGGATCTTCTCAAAAATAGGGCATTGGCCAAGGTGGTTGGTACCACAAACCCAATCCAGGCCCACAGTCCGGTTTTAGCCCCATTTAGTAAAGTATAGGCTCCTGCATAATGGATGAATAAGGACAAAATATACGCTGACACCAAGGTCACGACAAAGGTGATACCAAACGTTTTTATCATCTCGTTTTTGCTAATCTTAGGGCCGTTTAAATTATTGGCCTTAATCCATTGTTTCCCAAACATAGCATTAGAATACCAGGCAAACCCCACCCCCATGGAAACCGCTGATGCCACCGCCACTGCTGTTAAGTTAACTTGAATCAAATATCTCACCTCCTTTAAATTCCACACTAGACCATTTCCCAAAAAATTACAACAATGGTAAAATAGCAGATGCGCGGGTGTAATTCAGCGGTAGAATGTCACTTTTCCAAAGTGAACGTCAGGGGTCCAACTCCCCTCACCCGCTCCAGGAGGTATTGCTAGGATATAATTATCCTGTTTAGTCTGTTCTAGCATTCCATTCTTGAGCCCAACTATTTTCCACCATTCTGACTGATTGTCAAAAGATGAAAACTTAAACCGCTATATTCAAACACTGAAATGCTATTATTATAATGTTACCTAATTAAATTAGATTATGTCCCAGGATTTAAAAACAAAAGTTTACGAACTGATGCTTACTAACAGGAGACACAAGGGTAAGCACCAATACACACTCCCCTCATCCAACTCCTATCCCTATCAATGGCTTTGGGATTCCTGCTTTCACGCTATTATTCTCAATCACTATAATACTGAGGACGCTAAAAAAGAATTGTTATCTTTGGTCGCCAATCAATTTGAAAACGGTATGATCCCACACATGATCTATTGGAAGCCGCAAAACAAAAAGGACTTTCAGTTAATCAACTGGGGAAAAGAAGGCACGAGTAGCATTACTCAACCTCCTATGATAGCCTACGGCGTTTGGGAGATCTTCCAAAAAGATAGGGATATTAACTTTCTCAAATCAATCTATCCCTATATTTATCATTTTTATAAATACCTGCTCAATGAACGGGATCCCCACGAGAAACACTTAATAGGGATTATGAATCCTGATGAATCTGGCGAGGATAACTCTCCAAGGTTTGATCTTGCTCTGGGTTTATCCCCTACACAAACCTTACAAGAGAACACCAAAAGAAGGTTTAAGTTAATTAAGCAAAATATCTCGTGTAGATTTGATGCACCGTTTTGCATGAGGAACTTTTTCTGGGTAAAGGATGTTCCTTTTAACTCTATAATGGTTCTGAATCTCCGGTTGCTTTCACAAATCGCCCAGAAAATAGGCAAAAAAGGTGATGCCATTTATTTTGAAAAAAAATCTGATGAGATTACAAAAGCCATGAGAGAGTTAATGCTGGAAGATGGGATCTTTTGGTCAACTTATGGAGAGGATTATAAAAAAATTAAAGTTAAAACCTGGGGAATTTTTGCTCCACTTTTTGCTAAGATGTTAACTCAAAGGGAAGCTAAAAAATTAGTAAAAAACCATTTGTTAAATAAAAAAGAATTTTGGACGGACTATCCAATTCCTACGGTTTCCTTAAATGACCCATCATTTGATCCTAAAGGATTTTGGAGGGGGCCTATTTGGATTGCAACAAATTGGTTTATCTATAAAGGCTTATTAAATTATGGTTTTAAAGATGTTGCAGAAGATATTAAGAGATCTTCAGAGAATTTAATTCAAGAATCAGGATTCAGAGAACAATTCAATCCTCTGACAGGAGAGGGACAAGGTGCCCAAAATTTCACCTGGGGCGGCCTGATTATAGATATGTTAGAAAATTAAGTTGAGTTTTGACTTAAAACTTTGTTGTAAATTGCTTCATACCCGTCAACCATATTTTCAACACTGAATCTATTTAAAACGTATTCCCTGCAATACTGCCTGTCGATTTTTTGGATATTGGCAACCGCCTCTATCATCGAGGAAACATCCTCAACTATGTATCCTGATTTTGCGTCTTCAATTACTTCTATTGTCGAGCCTAAGTTAAATGCCACTACCGGAGTTCCGCAAGCCATCGATTCAATCATAGTTAGTCCAAACGGTTCCGGCCAGATAATGGGATGCAGGGAACAAAGTGCTCCGCTCATCAACTTATTTCTTTCCACCTCACTCACTTCACCAACCCATTTGATCTGGTTGGATAACTTGGGTTCGACAAATTGTTTGAAATATGAAACATCATGAGCCGCATCTACTGCACTATCCAGCTTGGCTGCAATTATCAAAGGAATGTCTAAGTAAAGAGCTACTTCAATCGCAAAATGTACCCCTTTCTCCATGGATATTCTTCCTGTAAAAAGTAAATATTTACCTCTCTTTTTCGAAAATGGAAAATGCTTCATTTCTAAACCATGGTAGACATTCCCCATAAAACTTAGCTTGGGAGCGGAAGCTGCTTGAGCTTTGGAGACAGAAACCAGAAATGGATTTTTTAAATTTTCAAAAATCCTTTTTTCATTTACCCCAAAATATCCATGCATAGTCATTACTACGGGAGTTTTTGAAAGGTTAGCTGTTGGTAGGCTTAAATAACTGTTATGATCATGAATTATGTCAAATTGATCCTGTTCTTGATACGCATAACCTATATTTAATAAAGATAGGATATTCGCGCCATATACATTATCCAAAACTTTTGCATAACGCAGTGCCTTTGGATAAATCGAAATGAGTCTAGCAGAAGTAATAGAATCACCGCTAGCAAACAGGGTAACCTTATGACCTCTTTTAACCAGTTCCTCAGTCAGTGCATAAACAACTCTTTCAGTCCCTCCATATTTATGCGGCGGAACTCTTTCTGCGATGTTTGCCAACTGCGCTATTTTTAATCTTCTTTTTACCATGGGGGGATTATACCAGAAAAGGTTTAACTTTCTTCAGCCAAATGGTTGCTAAGTAGCTGTAATTGAAATGCTAAAGTTTTAGCTTCATTAGAGGTATCACTAAAAGGATTTCAAACAGAACAGGAAGCAAAGAAGCGTGAACTTTGGTGGAAAAGTGGGGCTGGTAGGCGAAAACTGAAAGGCTATTTTCAAAACGGTTCAATGTAAAACTCTTGCCAAGATCCTATAGACAGTGACTGAATTGTTTTCATGCAGTTTATTTAAGTGTACCTTTTAAGGTATCTAACTGATTTCTTGTCTTACCGATAGGGTTTTCTAATGGTTGATAAGGCTTCTTTGCTTCTTCTAAAGAATGCATCATTACTTTACCAATAAAGTTACGGTCCTTTAGTTCAAAAACTGATACAGCATTTGGTGCTAGAATTCTTAGCGATTCAGGATCAAAAATTTCCAATTCAGCAGGATTATCCATGCCGTATTCTTCAGGTAAATTAATATCAGCCCTCTCCTTATTCCCTGATTCATCTTTTGGCAGATTATCTAATAAATCAATACCAAGTCTGAATCCGAAGAGGTTGTAATATAAAACACTATTAAGGGCCTCGCAGGAAGGATAAGATGAGTTTGAAAACCCTAACGCTTGGCGAGTTTTGCTAAGTACAGTTTTTGGTTCGGAAGGTGATACGCTTTCCAAAAATACTATTCCCCTAAAACCTTTTTGCATTGCAAAAACATACATATGATATGTTAGATCCAATTCTTCCCCCAACTTTGTAGGATCTTGATCTAATGACCAAAGATAAGTTTTTAATCTCCCTCGTTGATTATTTCTATCTGTTAACCAAGTTAAATCTGTCCTTTTTACATTTGGTACCTTTATTGTAGTTGGGTGTAACAGTAGTACAATTTTGCCATCACCCTCACCTACTGTTGTTGAGTAATGCTCTAGGGGTGTACTTTCAAGGCGATCCATTACCTCACCCATATTTTCTTGAGGACTATCTGAATCTGTCCGAGTTTGTGTATCTTTCTGATTTTCTTCGGCCATAATCCATTTATACCACTTTTCGTCTTCTAAAGCTGTATGAGCCTCCATTAATTTAGTAAAATGTATTACAGCGTAATCAGTAATATTAAAGGATTCATAATAATTTTCATCCGGTGCTCCATACGATTTTTATCGAACTGACAAATTTTAGCTTCAGAAAATTGCTAAAATTTGTCAAAACCTAGGCTTATACACTATAATTCCTCACATGTCTATAGAAGCTCCGAGTGGGGAACCAAGAAAAGATAATAATCAACCCTATGAAATAAGGTTGGATGTTCCATTTAGACCTTATGAAAGAGTAAGGCAAAACTATTGGCCAAAAAGAGGAAAAAACGCAGCTATCTACTATGAGAGATACGATCATACCCTTTTATTACGTAGATCAGTCTCGCTCTATGGAATTTTAGGTCACATTGACATTATAAGTGATGATCCAATGCGTTCATGGATTGAAGCACTTATGAAAAATCTTCCCTTAGAGAAACCTTTCGGTGAAAGCTACTTTAGGATGATTTATAGAGGTCGTGATGATATTACTTACACAGAACAAACGTATATACTTAGATTTGGTTTTCTTCTTCGTACTCCGGCTGATTATGCTAAGCTTTTAAACACTTATGTAAATGTAGAGATGGGAAAAGAAAGATATATGGCAACTTGGAATCTTAGTATACCCAGAGTTGCCAGAAGGATGCAAAGGTTGGAAACTGGAGAAGATTTAGCACTGGCCGAGAAAAATCTTTTTAATCTTAAAAATGCGGAAGATGTTGAACATGACGGTCCTGAGGGAGGTTCAAACGAAGATTTTGGAAGAGTTACTTTTGTTTGGTTGCCAGAAGATCTTAAAAAACTTAGAACAATTAAACTAACATTCCATAGGTTCTTTGGGGAAGATGATGAAGAACAACTAGTAGATCCAATTGCACCAAATAGAGAGCGCCTACTTATACGTACATAATTTAATATGTATACTTATACAGTTTTTAGTTCTAATCTATAAACTAAATCAGGTAAAAGGCCGTCAGATAGGAATAATCTGATAAACTTTGGCAGCCCGCTTCGCCAGCGAGGCGAGCCGGGCTAAGATCTCGTCAGGAGCCCATTTATAAGGTTTGGAGGTCTTTGTCTACAGGATCAAAGTCATTTCCTTCTGATTCCACATTCAGACTGTTTAATTCATTCCCCATCTCCTCCAGCTGATTTTGAGCAGCTTTGGGAGTTGGGATCGGCTGAGCGGTTTTAGTCTGCCCCAGATAAAAGTAAGCTCCTACTAAAATTAGCGCCAACAGCACCAAACCTCCTATCAACCAGATTGTAGAGTTCATCTTGGGAGAAGTACTCATCTCTGCTGGTGGATCGGACTGTTTTATCACATTCGGATCAGTCGGTGTGCTCGGAAAAGCACTTGCTTGAGGCTCAACTGTTGGTTGATTTGTTGTTTGCTTTTTATCTTCCACTCTTAACACCTCCTAAGGTTTTAGCAACTGTCATGATGGTTTTGGCAACTGCCTGTTTGGCATTGATGACCAACTGCCTAACCGATTTTAAATCATTGTGCAATTTGTCCCTTGCCTGTTTGGAATCTGCCCTGACAGCGCTCTCGGAAGATACGCTGATAGTGTAATCCATGCCTGCTTGAGTTGTTACGGCCGCAGAGGCGGAAGCGATGGCTTGCTTAGCATCATTTAGGGCTGCCGAGGCAGAGGCAGTGCTCTGTCCAGCGCCAGGGGCTTCATTAATTCTGCTCTCCAGCCTGGTGACCATGCCGGACATCTTATCCAAATGTTTTTGCATTTGGGTAGTTTGGTTCTGATTAATTTTGTTTAAAGTATCAGAGATTCTTTGTACGGTTGCTGCCTTAATTTTATCTTTAAAATTTTGCAATCTTTCCTTTAAGATGGCGGCCTTTGAGGCTATTTCTGCTCTTTTTTCACTAAGTCTTTGCTGAGCAGTCAGCTTTTTCTGCTCAAGATTTTGCCTGAGGGAGTTACTTTTCGTTACCCCGGCTTGAGTCGAATCAATGGCCAAGGCCGGATAACTTAGCACTAATGTAGCTGTTATCAAAAAGAGTACGGTGAATATTTTTTTGAGCAGAGAAAATCCTATGACAGTCATCTTAATCTACACTACCAAGATTATCTGTATTTGTCAACCCACCTTTAAACTGGTAAAATTGACAAAGCAGTCTACAATTCCCAGGGCTGCTTTGTCATCCTGAGCGACCCTGAGCTTGTCGAAGGGGAGTCGAAGGATCTATTTCTTTGGGCGCCCGTAGCTCAGTGGATTAGAGCAAAGGGTTTCTAACCCTTAGGTCGAGTGTTCGAATCACTCCGGGCGCGCACCGTAATAATCCAATTTTGATCCGGTAAACTAATTTATGGCATACTCTATGGATGAGTATGCTGTTTATTTCACTTTGCTGTTTTACTCTTTTTTTTAATTTCAACCTATTTGAGTCCCTGGAAAGAACCTTTGCTCAACCTATTTACCAAATTAAGAAGCTTTTTAACCCTCAAACTATTCAGCCTAAAGACGGTTATTCCATAGTGTTGATAGGGGACTCTATGACGGATTTTCTAGGCTCTGGAGTGGAGATCAAAAAATATCTTAAAAAGTATTACCCCAAAAAAAATATTGAAATACATAATTTTTCTGTTGGCTCAACCAATATCCTGACCTTACCGGATCGTTTACAAAACCTAACAAACTTTAATGGCAGAATATTCGATCCGATATTAAACACCAGCTTTGATTTGATAATTATTGAGTCATTTGGACACAATCCTTTATCCGAATATTCTTTGGAAGAAGGTCTAAAAAAACATAACCAAACTATGGATCAGGCAAGAGAGATGATTAAACAAAGACAGCCTAAAACCCAAGTGATACTTTTGGCAACTATTGCGCCTCATTATGATAGATATGCTGAAGGAGTAATTATTCTGGAAACAGCAGAAAGGAAAAAATGGACAGCGGAAAGATCAGCTTATATTAAAAACCATATTGAATATGCTAAACAAAATAAACTCCCTTTAATTAATGTGTATGAGAAATCTTTGGATGAGAACGGGGGAGGTCATATTGATTATATAAATACCTTAGATTTCATCCACCCCTCCCCTACAGGAATAGAGTTTATATCCCAAGAAATAGCAGATTTTATTTTTTCAAAAAGACTTCTGCCTCTTTAGATTTTAAGTAATCTATCAACTTTTTTAATCCTTCTTCAAGTTCGATTTTTGGTTCCCAACCTAATTTTTGCTTGGCTTTTCCGATATCCGGACATCTTTGTTTAGGATCATCTTCCGGGAGAGGTTGGTATTCCACTGCCGATGTAGAACCAGTTAATTGCTTAACTTTTTCAGCCAGATCTAAAATAGTAAACTCGTCCGGATTTCCTAAATTATATATTTCCCCTTTTAGCCCCTTTTCCATAGCAGCCACAATCCCATCCACCATGTCAGAAACAAAACAGAATGAACGCGTTTGTTTACCATCTCCAAAGACTGGGAAGGATTTATTATTCAAAGCTGCAGTGACGAATTCAATTACTACCCTTCCATCTTCAGACATTTTAGGGCCATAGGTATTGAAAATTCGGACAATTCTCCCGTCTAATCCTTTAGATCTGACAAAAGCAGAAGTAATGGTTTCACCAAATCTTTTGCTCTCATCATAAACAGATCTGGGACCGGTGGTGGAGACATTTCCTCTATAATCTTCTTTTTGAGGATGTTCCAGCGGATCTCCATAGACCTCGGATGTGGAGGAAAATAAAAACTTGGCACCCATTTTGACAGCAGTCTCACAAAGTTGCCATGTCCCCAAACTATTAACTTGCATTGTCTCAAAAGGTAAAGATGTATAACTTTTAGGATTATGATGATTGGGAGAAGCGGGAGAAGCCAGATGATAGATTTGGTCAGCTTCCAGACCCTCTGGTAATCCGTTTACCACATCATAATTGATAAATTTAAAATTTGTATTTTCTTCTAAGTGTTTAATATTTTCTTCGGATCCGGTCAGCAGATTATCAATGCATATTACTTCATGTCCCAATTCCAGAAGTTTGTCACAAAGATGAGATCCCAAAAATCCCGCTCCGCCTGTTACAACAATCGTCATATTCTTAATTGTACATTGTAAATTATAAATTGTACATTAAAGTTTAAATCTTCTGTCAGATAAAAAGGGGTTGGGCATTCTGCGCATTTTAGATGAGTCCAGAAGAATTCCTCTTTGCAAAGTAAATTCACCATATTTATCATTAATTTTATCCACAGTTTTTATAATAGTTTCCTGTCTATTCATTTCCGGTAAAAGAGACAAATTTTGAGGGGTTTGAGGCCTTAAATTAGAAACTGAGACTCCAATCATGCGGATTTTGCCTCCAATCCCTGCCTGCCGGCAGGCAGGCCAGATTTGATTAAATATTTTCCACCCTGCCTTAAAAATCTCCAGCCCATCCTGGGTGGGATTAATTGTAGCTTGCATATCATCGCCAGTGAACACACACCCGGTGTGTAGGTTCAATTCCACACCGGGTGTGTGCATTTGAAATGCTGCTCTGTACCAGCAGTGGATAGTTTTCCCTACCAATTTTTTGGCGCGTAATCTTCTGGTCACCAATTCTGTCAGTTTTAAAAGAATTTGTTTTATTTCTTCAGGATTATTTGTGTCATGATCAATGGTGTGTCTATGACCTATGGATTTAACTTCTTCCTTCTCGTAAAATGGAACTATTGGACTCTCATCTATCCCACGAGCCATGTGATAAAGAATCTGTCCATAAGATTTAAAAGAAGCCAAAAGCGCTTCCAGCGGAACTTTTCTAAGCTGGGCAAAATTGAAAATTCCCATATTGTTAAGCCTTTTTTTAATCCTGCCTCCGATTCCACAAATCTCATCCAACTCAATTCTGTCCAAAATCCACATGGCAGCTTGCTCGTCTGCTATCACCACCAATCCATCTGGTTTATACAAAGATCCGGCCAGTTTTGCCATAAGCTTGTTATAAGAAATTCCTATGGAACAGGTGATCCACTCACCAATTTCATTGCGGATGCGGGATTTGATATCTTGGGCCATCTTTACTGTCCCCCTCCCCTGCGGGGGCCCGCTGTCCCCTGTTACCTCCAAAAAGCACTCATCTATACTAAATACCTCCAGATATGGACTGTAAGAGTTTAAAATGGCCAAAAAACGCTTAGTAGTTTCTAAATACTTATCGCAGTCCCCTTGCACTAAAATAATTTGAGGACAAAGCTGTTTGGCCTGCCAAATCTGCATGCCGGTTTTAACCCCAAACCTTTTGGCTTCAACAGAGGCAGCCTCAATCACAGTCCTGACCATTCTGTCCCCGCCAGTTACCCCAATAGGTTTTCCCCTTAACCTGGGATTAGCCTGCTGTTCCACAGTAGCAAAGTATGAGTTGAAATCGATGTGTAAAATAGTTCTCATTCCTCCTCCACTGCTTCCAACGTCCACTTCATTTTTCCTGCATCAAACTGTAGTCTATAGAAGTTTCCTCCGGATGAAACAGAAAAATGGTAAAAAAGATTTGATCCTTCTTTAGAGGTATGAACTAAATTAATTTTTTCCACCTTTATTTGTCTTTTATTCCAGAAAAAACACCAGGGTTGAATTGAATTTCCCTTAAAAAACACCCAGACATTAACAGGTTCGGAGATTTCTAACATGCTCTTATTATTACCCAAATAAAACCCAAAAATCAATAAGGAGTACTGAATAAATCAGAAGGTGCTTCAATTCTTGCCCATCTTTGGTCTTCACGATCCTTTAGAGATAATGGTATATCTTTTTTTAATGCAGCTAGTAACCACTCCCTTATATTCTTTGCAAATAATTTTGGACTTCTGTGTGCTCCTTCCGGACCTTCCTTAATAATATAGTCAATCAGTCTCATTGCTTGCATTACTTCAGCACGGGCAGTTTCTTCCCCATTAATAAATTCTTCAAACTCCTCTGTTTTATCATCAATAAACCATTTTCCTCCCTGTATCCAGCTTTTAGTTCTTGGATCTGCAACAAAAGCTAAGCCATTTTCAGCCATAGCAGCTCCATCTGCAACACTAAAAAAAGCTTCTCCGCCACCACTACCTTCTAATCCTAATAAAAATGCCAGGCTGGTATATGGGTATTGGTATCTTGTAGATATAGTGTTTTGTATTTTTGTTGATTGGCCTCTTGATTCTGCTTCCGGGGAAGGATCAGCTCCTTCAGTATCTGTGAGAGTCAATATAGGCAATCTATTTTTTAAACCAATGCCTGATATCATACGATTTACAAATTCCCAATCCTCAGGTTTTTGAGCATTGTATTTTTTAACCATTTTACTCGTAACTTCATCTTTAACTCTACCGGTTTGTTGGGCAACAACAAGCATTCTGACATCTTCAATCCTGGTGACTGCTGCAATAATTGATGGATAATGTTCATCCTCCCCTTCAAAATGAAAAGCAGGTCCGCTGAGTAATACCGTATCATCAAAGAGTCCCATTCTGGTATCTAAAAGGTCTGCTGCAGTAGGTCTGTTTAAATCATGTATCAACTTCCATCTTTCAAAATTACTAAAAGGATCCTTACTTTTAACCCTAGAGTTAGTTCTTTTTATCATTCTCTCTCTAATTTTGCTTACCGGGCTAAACCAAACAGGGAAAAAACCAGGCCGATCAAGACGAGTTGCCTCAGAGGAGGATTCTTTAGGCGCTATCTGTTCTTTTGGTTCAAACACGCGGGATGATTCTGTAATTGATTCCTTGTGCGCAAGAGTATGAACTAAATGAGCTACCTTGCTTGATGCTTCTTCTAAACTTCCAACTATAAAATCTACATTTCTATCCTGATAGTGTTTTGTTGCTGAATGTAGGGTCTGAAACCTTTCATCGTGTTCAGCTAAAAGCGCATATGTCTTAGCTGCATCACTACCCTCAGGTATAGTTACTCCTGCATTTCTTGCCAGCAGATAAGGTCCGGAAAATCCAAGTCTTGTATCCTCTGAATCAACTATAATTTGCCAGTCAGCCCCTCCGGAAAAAGATGCGGGTACCCCTCCATATACCCCCCCGTGGTAAACATTAATATGAGATTTAATTGGGTATCTTTTTTTTGCTGCAGCCACAGATCTTGTCATCTCTTTTAAACCTAAAGTATTTGCCCAGTTATCAACACCGGGTCCCTTTACTACAGTTACTACATCTAAATTTTCATCGTTCCCTAATTTGAAAGCATCCACTAAAACATTACCTTCCTGAGGTCCAAATGGTCCATCAAGTAAATATAATACCCATTTCACTCCCTCTCTTTCCTGAATACCGTATTTAGCAGTACTAATTTCACCTCTTTCCCTTGATCTCTCAACGCGGTCCTGATAAGAAACTCTACTGCCATTATCTCTTCTTACAACTGTTGATGTTTGAGGGAGAAGTCTTGGATCATATTCTTTTGACGCGGAATATTCGATAAAAATTCCTCCATTAATAAATTCTGCAATAGAAAGTACTTTTTCTTTCATTCTTCCTTTCCACCAATCCTGAGCAAAAGTAGTTGTACCTTTTCCATTCCTAAACTCTTCAGTATTCAGAAGCTCTGTTAAAAAGTGCAGATTATTTGAAACTCCAATTATTTCTGAACCGGAAAGTACTTTAATAAGCTTTTCCCTTGCTAATTCTCTAGTTTCTCCGTGTGCAATTGCTTTAAAAAGCGTACGGTCAAATTCGTAAGAAAGTTCGTCCCCTTCTTTTAGAGCAGGTTCAATCCTTACGCCCTCAACTTGAGGATATCTCAGTACACTTACAAGCCCATCATCATCCTTAAAGTCTCTATCCGGATTTTTTGCATAAACTCTTGCTTCAATTGTATGACCAGTAGGCTTAATGTCTTTTTGGGTAAATGGAAGTGCTTTCCCTTCTGCAATATCAATCATCAGATCCACAATATCAATGCCTGTCTGTTCTTCTGTTACAGGATGTTCAACCTGAATTCTTGGATTAACTTCCATAAAGTACCAGGCAGGATCGCCTTCTCTACCTTTTCTGTCTAAATCCACAATAAATTCCCAGGTTCCCACACCTTGATAATTTACTTGTTTGTCCTTTGCAAAATTTATTGCCGCTGTTTCGAATACTCTTCTTTGGTGATCTGAAATATGCGGCGAAGGAGATTCTTCAATTAGTTTCTGATCCTTTATTTGCAGAGTGCAATCCCGTTCGCTCAAAGAAACTACATTTCCATATTTATCAGCTACGATCTGCACCTCAACATGAACAGCATTTTCGATCTTTCTCTCCATAAATAATTCCTTATTTCCAGGTGCGTCTTTTAATTCTTTGTAGGCTTTTTCAAGTTCTTTCTCATCTCTTACCTCTCTATTACCTTTCCCCCCTCCTGCATCTGGATCCTTAAGCATAACCGGATATCCTAATTCCCCAGCTGCTTTATAAGCATGTTCAAAATTTTCCAAGTTACCTGTTCCTTCTAGAACTGGAATAGTTGAGATTCTACCTATCCTAATATGTTTTGCTATTTCTCTGGCCTTTATTTTATTTCCGGTTGTTTCCATAACCGAGGATGGTGGGGCAAGAACTGTAATTCCTGTTTTCTCGCATTGCTTTACAAAACCCGCATCTTCAGATAGAAAGCCATAACCTAAAAATACTGCGTCACATTCATGTAATCTTATTTCATCCAGTAAAGCCTGATGGTTCATATAGTTTTCATCTGCGCTTGTTCCACCTAGTGCAGAAAGTTCCCAGCCATCCTTTGTATGAAACTCTGCAATTTCAGTAGCCAAGGTATTTGCATCTGAGAATGTATAAGGAACAACTGCAGGTATTCCCTTTTTAAGACAGGCTCTGGCTGTTCTAAGTGCTATCTCCCCACGCTGAGCTATGTAAAGTTTCTTTATTGGCTTTATCTGCTCTGAGGATCTTAATTTTTCCATAATTTAAAGTGGATTAACATACGCCAGAATAGTTTCCCCTTTTTTAACATCCTCACCGCTGGTGCAAATAAAGGCAGTAATTTCTCCACCTCTAGGAAACTCTCTTAGAGGTAGTCTAAGATACCAGTAGTTATCTTTACCTCTTGAAGCAAGAGCAAAAGGGGCGCGGGGATCCAAGGTTTTACCTATATCTGCAATAGGATCAACGTCTTTTGGAGTTCTTTTTCTATAAAATTTCCCATTATAGTCTGCAACTAAAGATAAACCAACCGGAACTTCCGGTTTATTTTGCCAATCACCCACCAGAGTAACCCTTATAAGGGTACTGTTTTCAGGCTTTTCCATGGAAACCTTTAAATACTGGTTATTTTCCCCCTGTATCTCAAGATTAAAGTTTCTTCCTCCAAACTTAAAACCTTCAACTAAATCTTCTATTACTTTTTTCCCAAAGATTGGTATTAAGGCTCTAAGAGGCTCTGTTGCTTTTCCTACCTTAGGATACATTTCCTCCCTAGTTACTCTTACAGGTTTAGTTTCTATATCTTGTCCCATTAGTCTAATAACCTCACCTTCATTTTAGTATTAAACTGATTAAACCATTCAGTTCTTAAAGATCCCTCTACTAATATACCCTCACCTATCTGTGTGTCAACTACCCTTCCTTCAACTAAACTCTCACCATCGGCCCTAACCCGCACTTTTCTTCCTAAAACAGATGAGATATCCCGCCACATATTATTTAATCTTTGTTGCTGCTCCGCATTAGAAAAAGTTTCAGCATCAACAACTAAAAATCTAAGGGGTTCGAGCAGGGCTGCCAGTATTAACTGCCTTGAGTTAATTTTCTTTGGGGTGTGCAAATCTAGTGCTGTAGCTTCATAATCAGTTGGATATCCTGCAAGCTCATCTGCAGAGTAATGCACATTTACACCTATACCCACGCTTGTTCCTAAATACTGGAGCCCATCATCATAATTATTTACTGCAAGTATTCCTCCCACTTTTTTATCACCAATTACCAAATCATTAGGATATTTTATACAAACATTATCAATTAAGGGAACACTTCTTAAAATAAGTGCAGTATGCAAAGCAACCAGATCTGCAAAAGTGGAGATAGTACTATCTTTAATTCCTAAAACTGCAGTTACCAGTATAGATCCGCCGGGCTTATCTAACCAAACCCTGTCTTCTCTGCCTCTGCCTTGAGTTTGATGATCTGTTAAAAATACTGCAGCTTGTTCATTCCCAGCTCTGATATAGTCTTCTGCCAAAATCATAGTTGAGGGGATTTCAGGAAGATAATAGAATTGATACCCAAATCTCTTAATTTGAGGCTTAAGAGTTTCTAAGTTATAAGGATTTAAAGTTTCACAATCGGTCATATTATTATGGGATATTCTAACAGAAAAAAGTTTAAAAGTAAACCCTACGCAATATTCCCCATAGAAATCCGACAGTTGGAGTAAAATATGTTTGTGTTAAATATAACTAAGATAACACTGGTCTGGGAACTATATGGNGNAGT
>C687J35174_10002897_pt1 | contig 23933 bp, 32 predicted proteins | sample RifCSPhighO2_01_FD_35174 | JGI IMG/M metagenome (IMG submission 35174) | reverse complement strand
ATTTTCTCCCAATCCTCCTCGCTGTTAATCTTAACACCATTTATCTCTTTTAATATCTCTCCGTCGTTAACGCCTCCAATTTTGGAGTTTTTTATGGTTAAATTTTCAAGTTCAAATAATAGATCATCCTGCACAAGATAACTGGTTTTGTTTTTATCAGTAACAAGATTTATTCTTACAGGCTCGACATGGCTGACATTTTTCAGCAAATCAATAAACTGTTCCGGGCTCTTAACATCGACGCTGTCTACGCTTTTTATAATCTCTCCAACAGTCAGGCCTTGGTTCTTGCCGATGACATCCAGGCTTTTAACCTCAACTCCCTCCACATTAAACTTGGGAGCTATAGCTATTAAAGAGAGTATAAGCATAATTATCAGCAGATTAATTCTAACCCCAAAACTTTTCATTTTTCTCCTTCTTCTTGCAGTACCAAATCAATATTCCCGAATTCATGAAATAAGTCGAGATAATATCGACGAACAAAGCGATTACAATGATTAAAAACATCTGCTTCAAAACAAAACTTGTTGTAACGAAATATGCAATGCCTAAAGCAGCAATTGTGGCAAAAGTCATAGTCAAGCCGGTCTTGGCAGAATCAACAACTCTTTCGTATATGTTTCCCTCCTTTCTTTTCAAAACCTTTGTAGTAAGCAGAATGTCCGTATCGACGCTGTAGCCGATAACAAGTAGGAATGCAGCAATCCCCGCAGCATTAATCTTTATTCCAGCTAATTCAACAATGGCTAGTGGAAAAATAATATCAAGAAAAGCGCTTAAGAGCACAGCAGCGCTGGGTATAAAATTTCTGAAGGCGACAAATATCACAATCCCCATAAGAATAAAAGCAATCAGCACAGCTTTCAACAATCCTTGATAAAAGCTCTCTCCCAAGCTGCTGCTAACCTCCTCGACGCTGAAATTATCTTTATTAAGCTTAATTCCGGTCCCTTCTTCAATCCCTTTTTTCAATTCATCAGAAACATTTTCGCCGATCTCAACAACAACGCCTACATCGCTATCAGTCGCAATGTCCCCGAGTTTCCTGACAAATACGTCTATTCCCAATCTATCTTCAAGAAATCTCTCAAGCTTTTCTGCATCAACCCCTTTTTCATAGACAGTAGCGCTAACCCCTCCTTTCAAGCTTACATCCCTGTAAAATAATTCTCCTGTTTTGTTTAAAAAAAGTCCGACAACAATTAAGCTGAATATCAGCATGATTATAGGAACTACAAAAAGTTTCTTATAATTCTTCTCTAAAAACCCTTCCCAATTCATTATAAAAAAATCTGCTAAATATATTTAAATAACTATCCCTTCTCAAATTAAAATGCAGGTTGAAGTTTTACGCCTATCCCATAGAATAAGAAGAGACCCTCGTTTATCTACGCATGTTGCTTTGACATCAAGGGCGTTCTTGGCTTCAAAAATATATTATTCTGGAGATAAAGATTCTTCTTTAGAGGTAACAATAAATAACGTTACAAAACAGTTCGGAGGAGATTTTGAAATTGAGTACATTGAGGATCCAATTAAACTGATTAAAGAAAAAAAGAATGGAAATTTTTTAATAGTCCATTTATCGGTATATGGTTTAACTCTGAATTCAACTCTCCAAAAAATAAATAAAAATAAAAAAATTCTAGTTATCGTAGGGGGAGAGAAGGTTCAGCCGGAGATTTTCCAGTTAGCAGATTACAACATCTCAGTCACGCAGCAGCCTATCTCAGAAGTTTCAGCATTAGCAGTTTTCTTGCATGAGTTGCTAGAAGGAAAAGAAATAAATGCGAAATTCAAAAACCCAAAAATTCAAATCACCCCTTCAGAAAGAGGGAAGAAAATAAAAAAGTAAATGTTTATATAAAAAGAAATATATTTTCTAAAGCAATAAAGAGGTGGACTAATGCTGAAGAAACTGGTTTTTTTAATTATCTTAATAGTGTTAACAAGCTCAGCTTTAGCGATTTCATTAGACTTCAACGAATCAAAAATAGGAAGAGAGAAGCAGTTAAAGGGAAATGTTATCTTGCAAATAGGAACTTACAATAAGGATTCTCTAATAAAGGTTTCAATAGATTCGGTTTCGAAAGAGAAGCAGATACAAGAGATAGTAAACTGCACAGCAGGATGCGAGGAAAAATCATCTGAATTTTATATTTATACAGGAGCAACAGCAACAGAAATCAGTTCGTCAAATTTCCTAACAGGAATTAGGCTGGCAAAAGGCTCGACAATAAACATAGATGCAAGGCTCAACATTTCAAACACAGACACCAATTATCCAGATACGCCGTTGATAGATGTTGGCAATGATGGAATTATAGAATGGAAATTCCAGGGAAAGGCTCCGGCGAACATTGACTGGACAATAAATCTGTATAAAGGTCCGGAAATAATCTCAGCAGACTCAACAGAATTAAATTTGGATTCAGTAGGAACATGCCAGCAGATTTTCTTGAATAAGTCAGACACATTCAGAGTCAGCTCGATATTAAGAAAATCAATAACAAATCCGCCAAGTTTAGGAATTTACATACAAGGAATAGAAACAAGTGTGCAACCGTGCTTTGTATCACAATCATCATTCACAGAAATAGAATGCACAATTTCAACTAATGCTCCTATTAATGAGGGAGATTATAAAATATGCTTGACAGCACCATCAGCTGGAATTGTTTTAGCGGTAAATGATTCAGCAGTAAATTCGCAAGGCTATAGATGTACATCCTCTTCCTGCAACAAGGTTCCAAATACAGATTATGCAATCAAAGCAAAAGCCTCAAACTTTATCACAACTCTGCAAGAATCTTTGGAATATTTTGAATCAAACACAAATCCAGGAGCTTATTTCAAAGATGCAATTGCAACTTATTTGCAAACCTGCACTTATCAGGATGATTTCTGCATAATCCCAATTAATGTAACAACAAAAAATGAAAACAATGTAAGGATTCATGATATATCTTATACAGAAACATTGGTAGACGGGCAATCATATAACCGAAATAAGTTTTTATTAGGAGTAAAATCAGAAGGGCAAAAATCAAATTACAAGTTAACGTCGCAAGCAACGATTCCAGTTTCAAAATTTGAGATATTAGCGCCAAAAGATCTCGGCAATTACACTTTAAAAGTCGAATATGGGATAGAGACTGCAACAGCAAATATTCAAGTTGTTCCGGCACCGACGGCAAACTTTAATGTATCACAGCAGTTTGCTCCAACAATATCGCCTATAACATTCGATGCCTCGGCCTCAAAATCAGATTCATCTCTGGCATATAGCTGGGATTTCGGGGATAATAATTCAGCATCGGCAAAAACAACTACACATTCATATCTGCTTCCAGGAATATATTCGGTGAAATTGAGGGTAACAGACGACAAGGGCATTTTAGATGAAAAAATCTTGCAAGTAGAAATTTATTCAGAAAAAGCGAAAGATGAATTGATACAGAATGCAATATCAAGGCTGCAATCGATAAAGGATAAATTATCATCCCCTGCAACAAGGGATATTTTTGAAGCTCTTGCATTAGGCAAAAAAATAGATGATTCTATTTCAGCGCTGTCAGCCTCGACGCTAACAGAGCAGAAAGTTAATGATATTTTAAATTCAGTTCCGACGTCGATAACAGCCATAAATAAAATAACAATTACCCCTTATCTGTCTGTGGAAGAGACGAATAAGCTCTATGGTTTTGAAACAGAAAGCTATAAAGCGACTCTGCAGGAAGTAAATTCACGGATCCAAAAAGAAGTTACAGCAACGTTAATTTCATTGTCGTATCCTGAAAAGCAAGAAAGGTTTGTACTGGTCACAAAAACAATTACAACGCCGCAGGAAATAACCGACGCAACAGTAATCGAGCTTATCCCTAATTCTATCGCCCAATCGCAGGATAAGATAGAATTCACAGATTCATTTCCGGAAATAACCAGGCTGGAGGATTATCAAAGCGCAAAGTTTTCAATACCAATTTTGAAAGACTCATTTACGTTCTCTTACAAACTATCTTCAAGCGATTTAAACAGTATTAAAGGCACTGTATTAATTGTAATTCCAAAAGACCTATCCCCTAGTTTAATTCCATTTAATTGCGGAGATGGAATCTGCAATCCAGCTGAGGATACTATTTCATGCCCAGAGGACTGCACAGAAGAAGCAGCATCAGGATTTCCATGGGTCGCTTACATAATCACGATTATCGTCGTATTAGGGATTGGATTTGCTGTCTATAAATTTAAGGTTTATAAAAAATTAAACATTGACAAATTCGTAGAAACTTTATCATCAAGGTTCAGAAAATCGCCATTCAAGTCAGGGATGGAGTTGGCAAAAGTAAGACTATATATAAAATCAGCCCTGGAGAAAGGGTACGATGAAGAAAGAATAACTAACTCCTTGATGGAAAGAGGCTGGAGCAGGGAGCAGATAGAATACGCATTCAGCAAGTTAAACAACAAGAAGCAATAATCTTAAAAACTAAAATTTATTCTTATATATTATTGCGTCGATAATTCAATGACCAGAATAAGAAATTCTTTGGCGAAAGGCTTATAAGCCTGAAAATTTTTAATCTAATGATGAAAGAAAAGACAATATTGAAAGAAGTAAGTATAAATGGTGTAAAGGTAAAGTTGGAGCTATCAAGGGAAGAAGCCAATAGATTTCCAAAGCGATTAGAGTCAACTATAAAAATAAAAGACAAGGAATTGGAAACAATTTCTAAGGATTCTGTTTTTCTTTGATCTTGCTCCAGAATTCCTCTTGTGACATTATCCCACTATATGCTTTTTTCCATTCTTTAGCCCTCCTTTCACTTGTAACGAAAGGCAACTCAATTTTCTGGGCAATGTCAATCAGTAAACCATCCTTAAGGCCTAATCTGTGTTTTAACATCCAGTTAATTAATGGTGGACTAATTTTAATGTCTTCTACTTTCATTCTTTTTATATTGACAAAATAAGACATAGCAGAGTTATAAATCTCATCCAATCTGTCAAAGGGTATGTTGAAATCCTTCAGAAGCTTGCTTTTTATCTCGTAAATATTTATATCATTTACAAAAATCAAACAATCGCATTCATTCAGTAGTTTGAGACGTGAATCATCTTTAATTTCTATCTTCCAACTTTCTTTTTCTATAATTTTTAATACAGTTCCTTCTATAAAATTTGTATCAACGCAACACATGAATTTCATCTGAGATTGTTTAAATATATGTTTCAACCTTTTTATCATTTTAATATTTTTATAAAATAAATTATATAAGCATTTTCATCTCAAGATTTATAAAATCGGCTGAATCAAAGACATAGAAAAGAAGCAATAATCTTAAAAACTAAAANTTATTCTTATNANATATAGGCGCCGATAGTTCAATGGCCAGACGATTACAGGGCCAAAATTCCGCCCTTCCAAGGCGAGGATCTGGGTTCGAATCCCAGTCGGCGCATTTATTCTGAATAAGTAAAAACTTAAATAATAGATATTCATATTTAAAATAAAATGCCAAAAAACATATTGATATTTGCAGCTCACGGGGATGATGAGATTGTAGGTATGGGGGGTGCTTTATTAAAATATTTAGATGAAGGAAGCCAAATAATAGAAGTTATATTTACGCAAGGCTCGATGTCGCATCCTCATTTTAAGGAAGAGGTAATTGTAGGGATAAGAAAGAAAGAAATGCAGAAAATAGCAGATAAAATCGGCATCAAAGAAGTGATTTATTTTGATCTAAAAGACCTTCAATTACAAGAACAAATTAAGAAGCCCCGGGTTAAAGCAAGAATTAAAGGAGTAATAGAAAAATACAAGCCAGAAAAAATCTTTACTTTAGCATCTTCAGAAACGCATCCAGATCACCGGGCTGTGAATGAAATTGTATTAAAAGCAGTAGATTCTTTAAAGCAAAAATATCCAGTTTATACTTTCCACATCTGGACAACCCCTTCATTAGAAAACCATCCGATTATATATGTGGATATTTCAAAATATTTCTGGAAAAAAATCAGGCTTATGAAACAGCATAGAAGTCAGTGGCTGATGATGTATTATCAGCAAATCCTTCCAGTAATCTTTCGAGCGCGCTTTTATGGAATAAAGAATAATTGCAGATATGCGGAAAAGTTTGAGAAGGTAAGATAATGAAAGTTGTTTCAGTTATAACTGGGATAGGTTATGGCCATGCGATTAGGCAGGCAGCAATCCTGTCTGAATTGGAAAAAAAAAGGGCTGAGATTGTTGTAGCTTCATATGGCAATGCATTGGAATATTTCAAGCATGAATACACAACCTTGGAAATAGGAGGTCCCAAATTTCCAGAGAGGCATTCAAGATTCTCGACGATGAAAACGATAATGATGAACCTAAAACTTCCGTCTATATACCTTAGAAATTATCTGAAGTTAAAACAATTATTCAGGGTGTTCAAGCCAGATGCTGTTATTTGCGATTTCGAGCCCTTGCCGCTGTATATGGAGAAGAAAAAGCCTCATTTTCTGGTATTCAATTTTGACCCAATACAATACGAAGAGTATGTTAAAGAAAGTAAAAAGAAGTATCTGATACAAAATAAATACATCTCTTTAATCTACAGCAAAGCAAAAAAAATTTCAGCTCCAGTAATAATACCGACATTCGAGAAGCATTCAGCAGAAGAAAATAAATTTTACAATTTCGTAAATCCGATAGTAAGGAAGCTGCCAAATTTATCGCAGAAAGAGCTTTTAGAAAAATTGAAATTAAACAAACCTCCAATATTAATAATGTTCGGCGGCTCTCATTTCTCAACAAATCTGCTTTATAAAATTCAGGGGGTACTGCAGGATATAGGCGAGGAATTTATCATATTCGCCTACAGGCTGTCTGGAGAGTCGCATGGCAATGTAACCTTCATTCCGTTCAAGGAGAATTTTTTAGAATATTTAAAAGCCTCAAAGGGGGTAATCACGCAAGCAGGCCACTGCACCCTGTCAGAATGCATTGCATTAAAGAAACCGTCCTTGCTTTTTCCAATACCGAATTTTATTGAACAGGAGCTGAATGCTTATTATGCAAAGAAACAAGAAATCTCTCTAGTGGAGAATAAAAAAAATTTCACAAGGCAGGAACTATCAGCCATAATTAAAAGATTCATAAAATCAATCCCAGAGCTAAAGAAAAATTTTGAAAAAATAAATCTCGAAACAAATGGCGCAGAGCAGGCAGCTAATATAATAGAAAAAACAATTAAAGGAAAAAAAGAATGACAGATATATTATTAATAGGGCATGGAGCTAGAGAGCATGTAATAGCAGAAACATTAATGAGAAGTAAACACAGCCCAAGAATATTTTCATATCTCAGCTCAAGAAATCCTGGAATTATTTCGCTTTCAGAGGATTTTCTAATGGGAAATTATGATGACATAGAATCTATAATTAATTTTGCTTGGAAATCAAATCCAGATTTTGCATTTATAGGGCCAGAAAATCCATTGGAGAAGGGAGTAGTGGATGCATTGGAATCAATAGAAGTTCCACCAATAGGGCCAAATAGAATGCTGGCACAACTAGAAACAGATAAAGCATTCACAAGAGAATTAATTGAAGAATTTAATATAAACGGAAATCCAAGATTCGAAATATTTACTAGAGAAAATATAAGTGAAGCCAAACACTTCTTAGAATCACTTGAATCTGCCGTTATAAAACCTAGTGGATTAACAGGAGGCAAAGGAGTAAAAGTTCAAGGAGATCATTTTCAAACAAAAGAAGAAGTATTAGCATATATCCATGATATCTTAAAAAAACATCCAAAAGTAGTAATAGAAGAAAAACTTGAGGGAGAAGAATTCAGTCTTATGTGTTTAACCGATGGAAAAGAAGTGATCCCTTTTCCGCCAGTCCAAGATCATAAAAGAGCTTATGATAAAGACCTAGGACCAAATACAGGAGGAATGGGATCATATAGTGATAGAGATTTCCTTCTTCCTTTCTTAACAAAAAAAGATGTTGAAGATGGTTTAGATATAACTCAGGAAGTAATAAAAGGATTATATCAAAAAACTGGAGTATATTACAAAGGAATTATCTATGCAGGGTTAATAGCAACTAGCAAAGGAGTTAAAATAATAGAATACAATGCCAGATTTGGAGATCCAGAGGTTATGAATGTACTCCCGATTTTGAAAACAGATTTTGTTGAACTTTGCAGAGCAGTTATTAATCAAGATCTAGAAAGAGTCACATTAGATTTTGAGAAAAAGGCTACAGTGTGCAAATATCTGGTNCCAGAAGGATATCCGGAAAATCCGAAAACAAATCAGAAGATAAATATTAGAAACATTTCAGGGAATTCTCGATTATATTATGCTTCAGTATATCAACAAGGAAATGACATTTACACAACCAGTTCAAGGTCAATAGCTTGTGTTGGTATAGCAGATGATTTATCAGAAGCTGAAAAAATAGCTGAAGAGTCTGTCCATTCAATTAGAGGAAATCTATTTCANAGAAAAGANATCGGTACAAATGAATTAATNCAAAAGAGAGTAAACCACATGAGGCTTCTTAGATCATAATAAATAAATCCATATCAGCAAAGCAAGAATAGGATATATAATATAAATCTCAGGAACTTTGAATTTTCCAAAACCAATCCAGTAATGCCACCAGACTTTTTTAGGATTAAAATCTCTAAATGGAAAATCTGGATTAACAACAAACCACAGAAAATCTTCGACAACGCTTCCAAGTAAAAATCCGATGACAACGAGCCAGAATAAATGCAGATTAAAGCCGAACATCACAAACGGAAGCATCAAAAACATTGGAATCATTATCATCCAACTCCAAAAATGATAAGCATCGAGGGGCCTTTTTAAAAAACCAACTTTAAATGGAATGTTCCATCCAACCTGTCTTTGAGCCCACCCATATCTTCCTTCAATATACGCCTCCCAGAAACCAATCGCAATAAATATTCCAAGGATGTAAAGCAAGATAATTATATCAGCAGCCATATCCAATATATATATTTTAAACTATAAAAGCTTTTAGAAATTAATATTTAGAGAAATTCTGTTTGATAAAAGCAACCATTGCCTGATTATCAGATAATTTATAAGCCTCTAATGCCTTTTCTATTCTTTCCTCTTTAAGCAGCTGATCCCCGGTTTGATTAAGCCTTTCCTTATCTCCGGCAATGTGGAAAGACTTAATGGCGAAATCATATTCCTTCTGCTCAAAGCATCTATCACCCAAAGTCAAGAATCTTTGTTTATCTCCCAAATAAGAAAGAACCTCAAAAGCCTGGTCAAATCTATAGCAGTCCATGCATTTTTCACTCACAGTAATAAGGTGCTCTGTGTCATCAGCAGCCATAAATGCCTTGGCAGCCTCTTTTAAGTTGCCTTCTTGGATGCATTTTTTTCCAATCTTCATAAGCTTTGAGCGGTTTCCAGCCAGTTTATACACCTCGACGCAGTTATCATACTGCATCAGCACTTCATAATCCTCTCCAATTAAATTCAGCTTATCCTTATGGTCTGCTAAAAGATAGGCTCTGGCAGCATCATACAAATCCCCTTTCCTTCTATACTCATCGCCCAATGCAAGCAAAAGGTCTGTCCTAAGCTCAGGGCTGAACATAGATAAATTAAGCTTGTCAATGCCTTTTTGTAGAAGAAGAGGAACTATTTTGCTAAATCTGTTAAGGTCCTCCTTTTGTTCAGGTAAGGTGTCTTCAAACTTAATCCCCATGCCTTGAACAACCTTTGAAGGAACAGTCATCTCTTTTAATACCTCTTAAATTTTTAAAAACTATTAAAACAATTAATAGCAGAACTTATATATAAATCTATTTGTTTGCTTTTTTATGTATTGCAACATGAACATTTATTAATGGTGATTTTTTATAATTTAAAATGATTAAAGATATGATCGGATTTATTCTCCATTTAGATGTCTATCTTGCAGCATTAATTCAAAGCTACGGAAACCTTGTTTATCCCCTGCTTTTCTTAATTATTTTTCTGGAAACGGGTTTTGTTTTAACTCCATTTCTTCCAGGAGATTCCCTGCTTTTTATTTCAGGAACTTTCGCAGCAATAGGTGCATTAAATGTTTATCTTCTATTTTCACTCCTTTCAATCGCAGCAATTTTAGGAGATACTGCCAACTATTGGATTGGGCGCCATTTAGGAGAAAAAGTATTTTCAAAATTTATCAAAAGAGAGCATATAGAAAGAACAAAATTATTTTTTCACAATCACGGCAAGAAAACTATAGTGCTTGCGCGGTTTATTCCAATAATCAGGACATTCGCTCCCTTTGTGGCCGGAATCGGGAAGATGAATTATTTTACTTTTTTAATTTATAATGTAGTTGGAGGGATATTCTGGGTTGCAATATTCGTTTTTTCGGGCTTTTATTTCGGTAACATTCCTCTAATTAAGAATAACCTGATGATGATTATTATCTTAATTGTAATCATATCCTTCATTCCTGCAATTTTAGAATATATTAAGCACAGAAGAAAAATTATCTTAAAGAAATAAATAGATGCATAATAAGTTTTTTACTAATCCTTTTTACAATATTTTTCATAAAATTGCAAAATGTCCTTGGCCCTTTCGGGATTTAAAGAGTAATGAATTTCTCCTGTTTTTACAGTGGGAATCATCCACTTATCCTTAATCAACTCTTTTAGAACTTTTTTAGTTATCTTCTCGCCTCTTAAATGCAGAGGTAATCCTTTCAAAATATTTTCAGTATGAGCCCCGCCCCATTTATTCCAAATTACAAGTTTTTTAATAATTTGTTTTTTAATTTCTAATGAATCCATATTTCCAATAATAAATTAGAGTGCTATATTAATCTTCCTCACAAATATGAGACGATATTGTCTCAAAATAGAAAGATTTAAATATGAGCTTGATTCTAAGATTACTATGCAAAATAAATCCTTATTCATAGAATTTATGGGAGACTCCCCTACAATAAGAGTTATGGATTACTTATTAACTATGGGNGAATTAGACTTTTCAATTACGGACATGGCTGAAAACGCCGGAATTGGAAGAGCTACTTTATACAGGATTTGGGATAATTTAATCTTATACAAAATAATTATTCACACAAGAGACATCGGCAAAGCCAAGCTATTTAAGCTAAATTCAGAAAATAAGAAAATCCAAAAATTACAAGAAATATATGACATGCTGATTATAGAAGACTTAAAGAAAAGGGTTGAAAAGCAGAAAATTATTGCATAAAGATGAGATTATCTTTACTGAAGATAAATGAAATCTGGTTTTGAAGAAGGAATACATAAATACATAATTAAGCAGGGATTTCTAATTTTTTAGAAAAATGCCTTTCAGTTTCCTGGTATAGAAGGGTATCGTATAATTGTATCAATCTTTTGACCGCTGGATTCTTTTCATTTAATTTGAATAATTTAGCTCTTCCTATCTCTCTTGTGAATACTACAATTTCAAATTTCTCTAGCTTATTCCATATTCTGTGTAGTGTTGTCCATCCTATATTTGAATTTTCAGCTATATCTGATAATGAGTAGTCTAAACCTCTGCCTTCTATTAAAAAGTCCAGTACTCTAACAACTGGAGAATCTCCTAATGCTTCCCTGAAGATTGTCGTTTGCTCCATTTTATATTTCAAAACCATAGNCCATATATTAATCTTTCTATTTTAGTACATTATTATACCTTAATAGAGATAAATTTAAATACNATCTTGCTTAACAAAAAGCAATGGATGAAAAGATTATCCAAGATAAAATACTGAGAAAATTAATGTCAATGAAACCTGCAAAATGGGGAGGCTCTCATACCGAAGAAAAAAACTTAGTGAAGGGGTTACCTAAACATTTACGAGGGGGCAAAATAGTAGATAAAGCAATAGAAGAATTGTATAAACTGGAATTTTTGATAAGGCTTAAGAAAACAGGAGAATGGCATGTTTCTCTGAATCCAAGAAAAAAAGAAGAAATTTATAGGTTTTTGGGACTGCCAAAAGTAGAATGAAATGTTGGAGATAATAAAATGCAAAATATAGGAGAATTTTGCGAAATATTTGGATTAACTCCAAGAAATAGAATCATAGAATTCTTTTTAGAGATGAGAGGATTGGATTTCAGCATAGGAGACGTCGCTAGAGAAACAGGATTGAACAGGGCAACTACTTACAATACTATAGAAGAATTAGTAAAGGCGAAATACTTAATCCTGACAAGAAAAGTAAGCGGAGCTCAATTATATATATTAAATGTAGAAAAAGAGGAAGTTAAAATTTTAATAAATACTTTCAATACAATTTTATAGGGCATTGCCGAAAAATATAAAGAGAAGCAGAAAATTGTTGCATAATGTTGGAGATATCCTTAGTAGAGTCATTTAAAGACTTATCACAAAATTTAAAAGGATTTAGATTTAATAATTCTTATTAATAAACCAAAATGACAAATGAAACAAACATTTTATTTGGATTCTTAATTTTTTCTTTAATATTTATCTCTGGTTGCGGTCAAGAGGAGATTACCGAATCTACCTATAGTGAACTTAAAACGAGAGAAGGGGCTGAAAAAACAGCAGAAAGATTTGCTCGATATTGGGAACAAAAAGACCCTAATTCTATGTATGATTTTTTTATACCTCTTCTTAAAGAAAAAAGAAATAAAGAAGATTTTTCTAAATTTTTTTTAGCTTCAGAGAACGAAACGACTCCTGTGATAAGATTAGATCAAATAAGGATGGATTCGGAAGATGTAGTTTATGCCTATTATACAGTTTCTAGTTCTATCTTTGACGCCAAAGCCCCTGCGATGAAATTAGAATATATTGATGGAAGATGGTTAGTGAATGGGTTTGTTACTTTTTTTACTGAAACCTGTTCTGAAAAATGTATCGAACTTGAATGTAAAAAATTTAGTTGTTCTAAAGAAACCGAGTTTAAATGTAAATATGAAAACTCTGATTGTCCTTGCAATACGGAATGGGACTGTCCTAATGATAGGCCTGTGTGTATAGGTAATAATTGTCAGGCAATTGAATGCAAAGATGATAAAGATTGTAAACCCTCTCAGGAGTTTATAGATAATTGTGAATCTAAAGCAGTCAGGTTTACCGCTAAAAATTGGTGTTCTTATGGAGAATGTAAATTTAGTTGTACGGAGGACATAATTTCTTTTAAAAGCCCAACAGAAGAGAGAAATGCAATGTTAAATGTAAAGATTAATATTTTTGAAAAGATTGTAGAAGTAAAAAACTTTGATCAAGATTTAACGAATGTTGTAATTGTAGTTAACGAGAAATATAAAAAACAAATAAATAAAATTAGTAAGAATGAAAATCTGAATTTAGAGAAAACGGAATTTCTAGATGATTTCGGAAGGGATTTACCAGAGGGAAGACCAATAAACTCTGTTTATCTATATTCTAGACAAGGTAAATATTGGTATTAAAAATGACAAAAATTTCTGAGAGCCAGTAGCTTATATCTAAATCAAACTTAATTTTCACCCTATCCCTAATAGAAAGGCTTATATACATTTATATTATATAGGTTTATATATGAAACAGGCAATAATGCATCAGCCAAGGCTAGATACTGTGCTAATGATAGAGGAAACAATTGAAGAATATAGTGGGGAATATGGAAAGTTTCAATTATGGAAAAAGCTTCCAAGATCTGTAATGTATCAAACATTTCTAAGAGTTCTGGATTATCTGGAGTATTCTAACAAGATTGCAATAGATAAAGAAGGCAAATTAGGATGGATTTTTTCTCCAAAGATATACAATAACTTTATTAAAAGACAGGACCTAAAGAGGTGAACAGAATAGGGAAAATACAGCCTTCAGAAATCAGGTGGGAAAGTCCTAAATTAAAAGAAGTTTTTTATGAGCTAGAAAGAAAAGACTCTACTTTGTTCAAGCAGATTAATTCTGCATTAGATGAGATTGAGAAAAATGCTTTTTGTTGCATCCTCTTGCCAAAGAAACTAATTCCAAAAAAATGGCAGCATTATCCCAATATCTGGAAATATGATCTACCAGGAGGATGGAGGTTGTTTTATTCAGTAACTTCTCCTGATAGTCCCAGAGGAATTTTAGTTTTAGCAATAGTTTTGGATTGGATGTCTCACAAAGATTATGAGATTCTGTTTAAATATTGAAATTAATTGAATAAGAAAAATTAGCGCCCGAGAGGGGATTCGAACCCCCGGCCCCAGCATTAGGAGTGTTTCACTCTTTTGCTAAGATCTGTGCTCTATTTACCCAGAACCTTTTTCTTTGATGAAACTTTTTCCTTTCTTGGTGAAGCTTCTTTTTTAAAGAAGGTTCTTCCAGGCTGAGCTACCCGGGCAATATGAAGATTTTAAAGAAAAAGCTTCTTTTAAATATTGCTAAAGTTCTCGACTTTAAATATAANACCAAAAGATATATAAACTAAAGTTAATATATATTAACTATGATAAAGATATATAAACTAAAGTTAACAAGNCTACAGCAGGAGATTTTAAGGCTTCTATTTGTAAAGGTAGGGATTCTNCTAAACCAAAGGCAGATATCAAATTTTTTAGGGGTTACACNGCCGGCAGTAATGAAAGCGCTTCCAGCATTGGAAAAAGAAAAGTTAATCAAAATATATCAGGACAAAGAAACAAAAAGATGGTCAATAGAATTGAACAGGGANAATCACAAAGTAATGCAGCTAAAAAGGGTAGACAACTTAAAGCAGATATATGAAACCGGACTCGCAGATTTTCTCGAAAAAGAATTTGCAGGAGCAGCAATAATCCTGTTCGGAAGCTATTCAAGAGGCGAAGATATAATAAATTCAGACATAGATCTTGCAGTAGTCAGCAGGAAAGACAAAATAGTAGATACAGCAAATTATGAAAAATTGTTAGAGAGAAAAATAAATATAAATTTTTACATTTCATTTAAAAATATTCATAAGAATTTGAAAGAAAACTTGTGCAATGGAATTGTCCTCTCNGGTGGAATTGAACTATGAGAGCAATACGAAAATTTGATGAATTTATAAAAGATAATGTTGTTAAAAAACAATCTGCAGATAAATCTCGAGCAGAATTTTTAATTAAGGAATCTGAAAATAGTTACAATAATCTATTGGAAAAAATACTAAAGATAAAATTAAATGATGCCAATGCCAATGATTTTGTAAAATCTTGTTATGATATATTAATGGAGTTGATAAGGGCAAGGATGTTTTTAGCTGGATATAATGCTTCTGGGTTTGGGGCGCATGAAGCTGAGGTATCTTATATGAGAGTTTTAGGATTTGATGAGAAAGATGTGCAATTCGCTGATCAGATTAGGTTTTTCAGAAATGGAATGCTCTACTACGGTACGATTTTAGATAAACCATATGCAGAAAAAGTAATCTATTTTACAAAACGCATTTATTCTGAGTTAAAGCAAATGCATTAAGAATACACTATTAAGATTTAGATCAGGCTGAGCTACCCGGGCATAACAAATAACCAAAGAAACTTCGTTTTTAAATTTTTGTAAAAAATCTTCTTTCTTTTTTGTCGCTGAATTTCCTGTTGAATTTCAGAATCTTCTTTTTCAGTTTCTGCCTCTTCTCCCAAATCTCAATTTTGTTTACTCTCAATGCCTCTTCAATGGCTTCTTTTCTCGGCAGTGTATTATTTACAAATACGAAAACATCGTTGATAAATCCCTTCATCAGCTCAGTGCTTGCAATCTCCCACACTGGTTTTGATTCAACCCTCCTCTCCTCCCTTAGTTTGAAAGTGAAAATCAAAGTGAATAATAATCTCGCCAAGCCGCTAATCAGGAATATGAATATATAGACGCTGCCGGAGATTTTTACACTGCTGAAGGTAGCTATCAATCCGCCAATTGCAGATCCTAAAAAGATTCCAGCGCCGATGAAAATNTTATAGTAGGCAAATGCAAAAGANCTTTTTTTTCTGGGCACAACTTCGAANACAAANTTGCTGCTGCTNAATCCAAAGCCAGCCCATGAAGCCCCTGCAAAGGCATTCACCAATAGCAGATAATACCAGTTCCTGCTGACCATCCATAATAAAGGAATAAGGCTCAGCATCAGTCCGCTTATAATAATTATTTTCACAGCACCAAACTTGTCAGATAATCTCCCCCATACAGACAGAATAGCGATGCTTCCCAATGAGCTTGCTATTGTTATCGAGATATATTCAGGATAGCTGAAGTTTAATTCTCTAAGCATGTAAATCGCAAAAAATGGGCCTGCTATAGTAACAGCTAGCCTGAGCAGCGCACTATACACAACAAATCTTCCCAGGTTGCTGTTCCTTAATCTTTTCATAAAGCTGTTTAATGAAAAATAACTTTTAGGATCATACCTGAACCTTGGCTCATATTGTCGATTAAGGTAGTATCTTGAAATCAATCTGGCAAAACAAGCTATAAAAAGTAAGACAGCGAATCCAATAAGAACCAATTCTCCGTCGAGTTCCTTATTTTTTCCATTGAATAAGTTCAAGAACCATGCTGCAAACAGGCTGCTTATCAAGACCAGGCTTCCGGCTATTTTATTTCTCCTGCTGAAATATCTTCCCATCTCCTCTTTTTTAACAAGGTCCCCAATCCAGGAATTCCATGCAGGGCTTGCAAATCCGCCGAAGACCGCTATAAGGGTAAATACAAATACGACGCTCCATGTCCTCAATCCCTCGTTTTGAAAGATAAATGGTATTAAAGCTAAAGGCAGCCAAAAAAGTGCATGAAACAGAACTGCCTGGCTGACAATAAATTTTCTGCTCCTGATTTTCATTAATTTGTTTGAATATATCTGAAACCATGGAGCCAATAAATTTGCTACAGAACTCAGCAGTCCAATCTGCAAGGGAGTAGAATTCATTGCAATTGCATAAGGGCTGACAAAATTAGTCCCAACGCCATCCATCACAGAAACAGCAGCAGCATCCTTGATAGAATTTTCCAGACTATGCGCAATCACACCTTTTTTTTTAGCCATCGCATCCACTCAACATTTACTCTGTTTAAAAATCTTTTTAACAACTGTAAGAGTAAAATAAGATTTATATGTTTGTTGTTTATTGTCGAATGAATGCCAGAAGAACAAGACTTGGAAAGAAGAATCATGCAGAGAGAGAATATTATAGAAGATTCTCCAAAAGGAAAAGTTGAAAGGGTTAAATCAGCAGCGGAAATAGCGGCAGAGACAGAGAGGCAGTTGAGGAATGAGCGCATCAGCAACAAGTTTTCTAATGGAATTCTTTATATGGTTGCAGGTTATCTTATACTTCAAGGAATTCTTTTTGGTGCAGTAGCGTATACTTCACGTTACAAGTGGGTAAGAGATTTTAACGAAGAAATATTTGAGAATAGAAAGATATTTTCGCGCGGAGAAGAAATGTTTATCTTTCTGGGATATTGGGGTGCATATAAAATTTTTAATGAAAAATATTTTGAGGAAGAAAGAAAAACTCCTTAAAGACTTTAAACTCTCTTCACAATTACCAAAAAACCAGTATGCAGAATTCCGGTGTGCTCTGGCCTAGCTCTCCTCCCTTCTATAACCCAGTCTCTCTGAATATCTTCTACAACTTTCACAACTTTAAAATTTTTTTTAAGTTTATTAACAAACTCACTAACTTGGGTAATATGGGGGAAATATGCAACAATCTCGCCGTTTGATCTCAACGCCTTTTTGCAATTATCAAGTGCCTTCCAAGCATCTTTTAAATCAAGAGTAATCAAATCTAAATTCTTTTCTTTCACCTCTTCAAAAACGTCTTTATTTCTAAAAGTAATATTCTTTAAATTTAGTTTCTTAGCATTTTCTTTTGCGATATCCAAAAATTCTTTTCTGTTATCGTAAGCATATACTATCTTAACAAATCTGGCTAAATTAGCTGTTAATACTCCAGAGCCGCATCCAGCATCTAATACTCTAGAATCCTTATCGATATTTGTGTTAGCTAAAATAATTCCAACATCTTTCTGCAGGATGATCGCAGGGCCTCGTTTCAGCCTTTTAAGCTCTTGCGTGAAATCAACTTTCTCCATAAAATAAGAAATAATTTTCTCTGTTTTAAACCCTTCGCTTCCTATCCAGTCTCCTATCTAGATAGACTAAAGACTCTCTACTGTCTCTATCTGGAGGCACAGAAGTAAAACGAAGTGAAGGATTTAAGAAGGCATTATAATCTCTGCATCCGCTAGAACAAAACTCATATTCCCTTCCTCTCTGATCCCATACAGGAACAGGTTCCCCTTCATAATTATGTCTACAACTCTTTGCTATATTATTTTCTCCCATATAAAAAGAAATACCTAAAATTTTATATATTTATCCAAATGCGGGAGACAGGACTCGAACCTGCGTAGGCACTAAGCCAGTAGCTTTCTTAGCCAAACACTTGAGGTCGGGCAATTTTTAAATTTCTACCCCGTTTGACCGCTCCGGCACTCCCGCATAATCAGTTTAAACAAAAACGATATATAAACCTTTTTATGACTACTTAAAAGTAATATTTATAAACTAGAGTCCTTAGGATTATATGATGAGAAAATGCAATCCTCCAGCTATTAAAAATGGAGTCGTGACATGGGCAATTAGTGATTTTTCTAAATCTAGGAAAGTGACACTAAATGAAATATATTGTCGCCTACATAGGTACAGAGAAAGAAGCGGCAATACAGGGCCAATTGAGAATCTTGAATTGCATATGAAAGGAAATGCTTTCTATCTACATGATGATTTGGCACATGTGCTGTACATAACACTAAGGCCTACATCCAATGTTATAACAAAAGAAATTTTTTTTGATGGTTTTATGAAAAGGATAAATTTAGACCCAGTAATACAAAGGAGAATGTATATAGAATCACGAATTCTTTTAGACCAAGGAATCTCAGAAAACGAGACTCTAGAGACTCTGGCTGAAAAATATGATCTCTCGAGAGAGAGGGTTACTGAGGCAATTAAAAAACAGACAGAATGCAGGACAAGATATCTCGATGACCAAAATTTATTTATGCCAGCAGAAGTTGCAGCATTTTGGAATAGGCATAGAAGCACGATATGGAGGTTATACAAGAAAGGACGTTTAGCCGGACAGGAATCAAAATTTGGATCCCTGTATGATCTTAAAACCGTCAAAGAAAAAATTTAAGATGAAACTCGCATCCTTGTTCTCAGGAGGAAAAGATTCCACTTACGCATTATATTTAGCAAAAAAATTCAATCACAAAATATCCTGCTTAATAACCCTAGATTCAAAGAATCCAGATAGCTACATGTTCCATACTCCAGTTTATCAAGTTGATTCAATAGCAGAAAAATTACATTTGCCGCTGATAAAGGTTTCAACAACGGGAGAAAAAGAAAAGGAATTAATTGATTTAAAAAAAGCAATGGAGTTGGCAATAAAAAAATACAAGATTCAAGGAGTTGTAACAGGAGCAGTAGCTTCAACATACCAGGCTTCAAGAATACAAAAAATCTGTAGCGAATTAAATATCTATTGTTTCAATCCGCTTTGGCAATTAAGCCCGATAGAGTTATGGAGTGAATTAATTAAAAATAAATTTAAGGTGAAGATTGTTAAAGTTGCAGCAGATGGTTTGGATAATTCATGGATAAATAAAATTATAGATGAAACTTCACTTCTAAAATTAATTGAGCTCAGCAGAAAATATAAATTCAATCCAGCATTCGAGGGAGGGGAAGCAGAAACAGAAGTAGTTGATTGTCCATTATTCAAAAATGATTCTCGTAATTAATTTAAACAAATACAAACTCCATGATCTGGAATTCATAAAGCCAATCCTGGATTTATTAGATGATTACAAAATAGTTCATTATAAAAACTTAAAGCAGGNGGATTTAGAAAAAGCTGACAAGGNTATAATNGCAGGAACGTCTTTAAAAGACAATGATTATTTGGAAGAAATAGAAAAATTCTATTGGATTAAAAATTTCAAAAAACCGATTTTAGGAATATGTGCAGGCATGCAAATCTTGGCTTTAATAAATGGAGCGAAATTAAAAAAAGCAAAAGAAATAGGACAAACAGAGATTAAGATTCTGAAACAGGATTCTTTAATTAAAAATATTAACAAGGTTTACTCTTTGCATCAGTTCTCAATTTCGTTGCCAAAAGGATTCCAAAAAATAGCAGAATCTAAAATCTCAATACAAGTAATAAAAAAAGATAACCATTATGGATTATTATTTCACCCAGAGGTTTTAAATAAAAATATTATAATCTCATTTGCGAATTTAAATTAGTCTTAGTCTCCTGTAAAACAAAATATATTTAAACATCAAGCAACATTCATCTTAAAAAGAGGTGAAAATGTCAGGTATAGAGCTTCTAAGAAAATTGATAAATGTAGTCAGTCCTAGCGGGGATGAGGAGCTGGTCAGGGGGTTGATAAAAAAAGAAATGCAGAAATATGTGAGCAGAATTGAGACAGACAATCTAGGAAATTTAATTTGCAGGAAAAAAGGCAAAGGTCCTGTAATCGTTCTCGCAGCCCACATGGATGAAATCGGGTTGATGGTGAGCAAGGTAGATAGGGATGGTTATCTAAAAATTAGTGCTATCGGCGGCGTTGATTCCATAGCGCTCGTCGGCCAGAAAGTCCAGATAATAGATCAGAGAAATAAAGTTATTTGCCACGGCGTCATTACATTCGAAGAGGTTCATGATGGCAGATCATTAGACAGGAAAGATATCCCTCCAACTTCAGAGCTTTATGTAGATGTAGGCTTGACTAATGAAGGATGCATAAGAAAAGGAATTGATGTAGGATGCTATGTCGTCCCCCTTCATCACCTTGAGTTTCTTGGAGACAAGAATGTAATCTCTGGAAAAGCACTCGATGATAGGATTGGTTGCTATATTCTTATAGAGCTGGCAAGAAGGCTGAAAAGNGCTAATGCAGATATTTATTTTATATTCACAGTCCAAGAAGAAATTGGTTTGTATGGAGCGAAAACNTCAATCTATAATCTAAAGCCNGAGTGGGGAATTGCAATAGATGTAGTCTCGGCAATAGACGGAGCAGTTGGCTCGACAAGGATGCTGGGAAATGGTCCTGTAATAACTGTAAAGGATGCAGAGATGATTGCAGACAAGCACCTGAACATTCTTCTGGAAAAAATCGCAGGGAAACTTAAGATTAATCTCCAAAAAGATGTTTCTTCATATGGCACGACGGATGCAACCAACATCATGCTATCAAAAGGAGGAACGCCTTCAACCGCAATTGGTGTAGCCGTCAGAAACATACATTCGACAATTGGGATCTCAGATATGCGCGATATAGAAGGCGTGATAAGAATATTGCAAGAATTTCTGAAAAAACCCCCGCAAAAGCATGTTTTTTAATCAATAGAAATATTTAATAATAAATAAATTTCTAATGCGCAGGATAATTATGCCAGAGAAAACAAAAAAGCAGCACGAAGTGAAGATTTTCAGTACGCCTACATGCGGGTTTTGTCAAGAAGCAAAAGAATTCTTCAAGAAATATAATGTAAGGTATAAAGACATTAATGTCATGGAGGATAAGAGAGCAGCAAGAGAAATGGTGGAAAAAACAGGGCAGTATGGTGTTCCTGTCATTGTTATCGACGGAAATTGGGATGATGCAGTCATAGGTTTTGACGAAAAAAATTTAAGGAAAAAATTGGAGATAAAGTAACAATAGTTTTTTATATTAAAAAGGAGGTTTGCTAGTATATGAATAAATTAATTTATGCTTTCGTACTCGTTGCAGTGCTTTTAACTACAGGCACGCTTTATTTTCACCAGAATGAATCATGGTCATATGTAGATTCTTTTTATTTTTCAACAGTGACTCTAACGACAGTAGGTTATGGAGATCTGCATCCGCAAAAAGATTCCACTAAGATATTCATTTCAATTTACTCCATATTCGGTATAAGTGCAATGCTCTATGTACTGGGCTCTGTTATAGGTAAGCATGTTGAGGATCAAGAAAAACATTTTCGTAGACTTCTTTTAGGAATCTATAATCTAAGGCCAAGCACTGGGTTGATGGATAAGAGAAGGCTTAACAGGGCACTAACAAGAAGTATAATAAAGGGTAGAAAACTAAGACTTAAAGAAAGGTGGAATCATGGTGGAATTTGATGCATTTGGACCGGAAAAGATATTGGAGGTCTACAATCCCCGGGTTGGAATGAAAGGTTTTGTTGTTATCGATAATCTCTCACTAGGCCCAGCTAAAGGCGGAATAAGAATGACACCAACAGTTTCTATAGATGAAGTTGCAAAATTGGCAAGAACAATGACGTGGAAAAGCGCGATGGCAGGTTTGCCATTCGGCGGGGGAAAATCAGGAATAATCGCTAATCCAAAAGAATTTTCAGTTGAAAAGAAAAAAGAAATCGTTGAAGCATTTTCTGAAGCATTAAAAGTTGTCTGCCCGGATTATTATATTGCCGCTCCAGATATAAACACTGGAGAGCAAGAAATGGGATGGTTTGCTAAAGCAAATGGTAGTAAAAAATCTTGCACAGGAAAGCCAAAAAAAATGGGAGGAATCCCGCACGAACTCGGCAGTACTGGATTTGGTGTTGCGCATGCAACTCTGATAGCATTAAGACATATAAAAAAAGACGTAAAGAAAATTTCTTTTGCGGTTGAAGGCTTTGGCAGCGTCGGCACATTTGCAGCAAAATTCCTGACAGAATCAGGCGCAACATTAAAGGCTGTTTCAGATTCAAAAGGTTGCATTTATGTTGAAAAAGGAATTAATTATGACAAACTAATGAAAGTTAAAGAAGAAACTGGCTCAGTTATAAACTACAATGGAAAAAAAGGCAGCTGCCAGAATATTATCCGAGCTCAAGTAGATGTTCTGATAACAGCAGCAATTCCAGACGTTATAAAAGCAGGTGACATAGATTCAGTAAAAGCAAAGCTTATTGTTGAAGGTTCCAACAAAAGCTTAATAGAGAATTAATAAGAAACTTAATAAAGAAAAAGCTAACTTATGATAAAGGTAAAAGGCGGATAAAATGGTAGAATTCGATGCTTATGGGCCTGAAAAAATAATTGAAGTTTATAATCCAAAGGTTGGAATGAGAGGGTATGTAATTCTTGATAATTTAGCATTGGGTCCGGCTAAAGGCGGAATTAGAATGACCTCGACAGTTTCCATTGATGAAGTTGCAAAATTAGCTAGAACAATGACATGGAAGAATGCGCTAGCCGACCTACCTTTTGGAGGAGGAAAATCGGGAATAATAGCTGATCCAAAGCAACTCTCAATAGAGAAAAAAAAAGAAATCATCGAGGCATTTTCAGAAGCGTTAAAAGTAGTCTGCCCAGAATATTATATTGCAGCTCCAGATATAAATACAGCAGAGCAGGAGATGGAGTGGTTTGCAAAAGCCAATGGAAATAAAAAAGCATGTACTGGAAAGCCAAAGAAAATGGGAGGAATTCCGCATGAATTAGGCAGTACAGGATTTGGCGTTGCTCACTCAACAATTATAGCCTTGAAGCACATGAAAAAAGATGTGAAAAAAATTTCTTTTGCAGTTGAAGGCTTCGGCAACGTAGGAACTTTTGCAGTGAAATTTCTAACTGAAGCAGGTGCAACATTGAAAGCAGTTTCAGATTCAAAAGGTTGCATTTATGTTGAAAAAGGAATTGATTATGACAAACTAATGAAAGTAAAGGAAGAAACTGGCTCAGTTATAAATTACAATGGAAAAAAAGGCAGCTGCCAGAATATTATTCAAGCTCAAGTAGATGTTCTGATAACAGCAGCAATTCCAGACGTTATAAAAGCAGGTGACATAGATTCAGTAAAAGCAAAGCTTATTGTTGAAGGTTCCAACATCCCAATGTCAGAGCAGGTTGAAGA
>C687J35174_10002892_pt1 | contig 23967 bp, 20 predicted proteins | sample RifCSPhighO2_01_FD_35174 | JGI IMG/M metagenome (IMG submission 35174) | reverse complement strand
CGGCACACCCGCCGCACCCACCTGTACCTGCACCGACTTCACTAACCGTCCTGACCCCCGCTACCGCTGCGAGCACATCAACGCCGTCTTCGGGGGACGGGGAGGGAGTGGAGTCGAGGAGGAAATTGATCCCGTGGAAGTCGAGGAACGCCGCGCCATTCAAGAGGAGTCGGCTCAGCCCGGAATGGACCGCAGCTTCAATCCGCCCCGCTTCCCCAGCGACCTTACCCTCAAGCGCAGCATCTCGCCGGATGGTCATATCGATTCGCTCTCGGTGGAACTGTCCTGCCCGGTCCACGAAGCCCAATTCGAGGCCACCATGAACCAGGCGAGCACGGCGCTCTCGCTCCAGGAAGCCATCGTCAAGAGCTTCAGGGAGAAACATCCGGGCCGCTCGCAGGGTAACGGGCAGCAACGCGGAGATGGCAACGAACGTGACCACGGTGGGAACGGCGCCCCGATCCCGGCCACCATCCTGAACTGTGGCGGGATGCAGACCCGGAGCGGCTGGCGGATGTACTTGGCCTTCGACGTCGAGGGCAAGCAGCTCAAGCTCTTCGGCGACAAACGGCACCTCTGTGACGCTCTCTCCGACGCGGGCTTCCGCTACAACCCCACCGACGTCCATCCTGACGTGGAGTTCAACCACCCCTGCAAGGTCGTCACCGAGATGAGCAAGGACGGGCGCTACCAGAACATTGTCCAGGTCATGCCCGACCGGAACGCGGGAGGCTACCGATGACACAAGCCGCCACACAAACCGATGACGCCTTGATTCCCGCCACTCTCCCGCACCTCTCGTACTCCCAAGCCAGCCGTTACCTCACGTGCCCCGAACAGTACCGCCTCTACTACCTGGAAGGTCTGCGGCCCAAACAGGACCCGGCCAACCTCGTCTTCGGGAAGCTGATCCACCAGTCGCTTGCTTGTCTCTTCCAAAGCACGGGAGACCCGGTGGCCCACTTCCAAGCCGCGTGGGACGGAATGAAGCAGCGCAAGCTGCGCTACGCCGTCCGCGAGACCTGGGAGAAGCTCAACGAGAAAGGGACCATTCTCCTGCAACGCTTCGTGACCGAGGAGTACTCGAAGATCGGCACCGTCCACGCCTCCGAGAGACCCTTCACGCTCACTATCAGCAGTCTGGAACTCCCCTTCGTGGGGGTCGTCGATCTGGTGGCCGACGTGGAGGGCAAGCGCACGGTGATCGACTTCAAGACGTCCTCCTCGACCTACGAAGAGCATGAGGTGGCCCTTTCCGACCAGCTCACGGCGTACCAGCTCGCCGATCCCACCGCCGAACAGTGTGCCCTCCTGGTGCTTGTCAAGACTAAGGAACCGCGTATCGACTGGTACCTGTCCCACCGCACGGGGGAGCAGCTGCGGGAGTACCTGGAGAAGCTCGGCCTTGTGGCACAACAGATCCACGACCGTGTCTTCTACAAACGTCCCGGCCCGCACTGCTCGTACTGTGACTTCCTGCCCGTCTGCCTGGGGGACCAGAAGCAGGTCGAGGTGACGTTGACCAGAGTGGGGTGATGGGGAACTTGAGCCAGCCTGAAGAGGGCTGGCTTTTTCTATGAGGCCCGGATCGATTCACTGACAATCGGACGAGTCTTCCGTATTGACCGGCCCATCATTTCAACTCTGAGTGAGTCATAGGCCTGTACAGGCAGGGATCTGGTGGCGTGATCTTCCTAGGAGATCAAAGACGGGCTGGTCCTTGATTTCTCAGTTGCCAGCAAGCAGGGGTTGGGGTATCTTTCTTTTGGTTTGTCCACTATCCTGCCTGTGAATGGGCGATTTTTCCACAAGGATGTGGTGCTGTTTGGGAGGTCCGGTGTTCTCACAGTGGTTCGCATATGCCATAGGTGACGTCCCGGGAATGCTTGTCAGGATATATCTCGTGAGGAGTGGTGACTATCCTGCCTCAGCAGCGGAGGATGCTAAGGGAATCTTCCGGGCACACTTGCGTGCCAAATGCCGTGATATAATAGCAGGGGAAGAGTGTCCGGAGTGCTTGCTGGTTTCAGCTCATAGATTCATTCCCCGTACCCTGAGGCCTGGCCACTGCTAGCCATACCCAACAAAGGAGATGTCTACCAGACGTAGACTAGGGAAAAGTGATCGGCTTAAGAAAGCCAGCGGGGTAATTCTCTTGCCCGCACCCGTCCCAAGGAAATAAAGCATATTAGTTAGCGATAACCCTTATGGTTCAAGTCAAGCAAGAGTGTCTCTTTAAGTACAGCAGTGAAGGAGAACTTTACAAGACGCTAAAGTTCCTTCCAAAAATTGACCTTCATCGCCATCTTACCGGGACAATTACTGCGCGGACTGCGATAGAGGTTGCGAGCAGCCATGATCTTCCCCTACCGACATGGGTGGAAGCTGATCTCGAAGCCATTATCACCAAGAAGCCCGTTGCAAAGCAGCTTCCGGATTACTTTGAGCCCTGGCGATTCCTCAATAAGCTTTTCTCACGTCTTCCAGCGGTCAAGCAGATTGTCCGTTCAGCCGTTCGTGACGCTGCTGAAGACAATGTAGTTTACCTTGAGTTGCGGATGGCTCCTCAGGGCTTTCTTGGGGATACCCCTTGTCACTATAGATTTGAGGATTTCATTGAGGAAATCTCGACAACTGTTCGAGAGTGCGAGCGTGACTATAATGTGATAACCAGGTGTATCCTTGGCGTCCCGAGGCACACTTTCAAGAAAGTACCATTGCCAGCAAGAATTAAGATGTTTTGGGCTATGATTGATGTAATCTCCCGAGCCACCGATTGCTTCGTTGGAGTGGACCTAAATGGAGTGGAGGATGTGGGATCTCCGGCAGATTTCAGTTCTTTCTTTGAAATGGCTGCCGACCGAGGGCTGGGAATCACAATTCATGCGGGGGAGGTGTGTGGTGCCTCTGGTATAAGTGAGGCGGTCACCCAGCTTGGAGCACGTCGGATTGGCCATGGAGTGGCGGCCGCACTCGATTGCTCCGTGATGAGGTTGCTTTCTGACAGGAACTGCCTGTTAGAGATTTGTCCAACCAGCAACGTGCTCTTAGGAATATTTGACGCGTACCGTGAAATTCCTCTCCCCTTATTCGAAGAGATGAACGTCCCTTTCGCTATCTGTACTGATAATCCAGGCCGGTGCAGAAGCAGTCTCACAGAAGAGTTACTCCGCTTATCATTATCTTTTGGCTTCGACCCCCCCAGGTATGAGTTTCTGATGGCGAGAGCGAACGAGTACTCATTTGCTTCCGACGAGGTGAGACGGGAAGTGAGTATACGTCTTAACGGGATTCATTTGGAGTCAGAACCACAGACCCTTATTGCATGATGGGGAGGAACTGAGGTGCCTGGTGAGACGGTCGAAGGAAGTTTAGAGAAAACCTTTATTGACAGGATCAAATCATCCTTAACAGAAGGAGTAGGAGGGCCACTTTATCGTGTAGCTGCTGCTGTTATAATAGCCGCTGTAGGTTATTTTGTTCACGAAGGCATTATAGGCTTCACCATATTTCTGCTAGTGTTATATCTGGTCCTAGTAGGAATCATAGAGGTATTGCTAACGAAAACAAGAAATGAGAGGACTAAGGAGATCAGGAATGAGACGCAGAAAATAGAGGCGGAAACGAGGAAGATAGAAGTGGACCTGGACAGATTTTCCTCAAGTACTGAGTTTCTGATCACCCGCTTCAGGAATACAACGGACTTTCTGTCAGACGCCTTCCCGTCCGATAGGAACGGCTCTCGAGTTTGGGCCTATCGTGCGAAACGGAAGACAGAGATCATTGGTGATACATTGCATGAAATGTGCCGAATTCTCAGGAGCACGGCTAGCAGACTGCGGGACATGCCTGAGACGAAAATCACATTTCGCGCAACGTATATGGAGGTGGTAATGGCCAGAGAGGAAGAAGTGCTTCAGTACCTCGCCTGGTATACACCTGATAACACAATGCCAAGGTCAGCAAGTGAGGGAAAGCATTTTCGAAAAGGTGAAGGATGCGCTGGTATAGCCTGGGAAAGAGGAAAGGTGGTGATTGAGGACAGATTTGAAGATGGTCATGAATGGAAGAACAATTACCTTGAACAAGGGAAGAAATATAAGTCCATGGCCTGTATCCCAGTTCTGAAGCAGGCCACAGCGAAAGTCATAGGCGTGATTACAGCTGACTCAAATCTAGAAGGTTTTTTTGGAAAGAAGAATGATAGAGATGATGAGGAGGAGATCGGACGGATGGTACAGCCGTATGCTCAACATATTGCGTTCGTCTCTGTACTTGACGAACTCTTGAAGACGATTGATGAGAAAAACCTGCTTGGAGGAGTTGCGGCGCCATCGACTACATTAGAGGTGGATTCAGAAGTTGACACCCTCCCCGGCGCAAGCCCCAGCCTTTCGGCTGGGGGATAAGCAGGCATCCCTGCTCCCAATGCGCTATCATGCAAAACGGGCAGCCTCTGACCGTTCAGAACGGCAAGGTTGTCGTGACGGTGGAGGGCAAGACAATCGACATTTTCATCCGATGACACTCCTGAGTAGGCCGAGAAGATCATGCTGAGCCAATGACTGGGAACGAAACGGCCAACTTAGGAGCAGGCGAGGGTATGCCAGAGCGCGTGCTTCCGGATAAAAGGCAAAACACGCTTCACCTATTATTGATTTCGATTAACCGAATTTCCCTATTGACGGCCCTCTGCCTTAGGCGCAAGCTCCGCTAACTATCGGGCTGGATTCGTTGTCCTCTGTAACACTAGGGAGCGAAGTCTGATGGCGCGCTCACGCGAGAAGGCCAGACGCCGCCGGTTGGCGGTGATTTTGTCTATGCCGCTCTTGGCAGGCATTATCCTCCGCTGGCCCACGGAGGTCTTTGGGTGTCTCTTTCTCTACCGGCTCATTCCCATCGGGACGATCCCTCTTCCCAATACCCTCGGCCTGTACGGACTCGACAGGGGTAGGCTGGTGCGGTTTGAGAAAAACGGGAACTCACTGGATTTCAGTCCCTGGGTCGAATTCGTGTTCTACAGCGAGGCGTCCCTCTATCCCTCCAGCCGGTGGACCATCAAGCGGATCATTCCCCAGATAGACCCTATCAATCCCCGGCTGGGGCAACCACTGTGGACTCAGTGGTTGGACCAACTGGAGCGGTACGGCCGCCAATCGAGCGACTGGATTCGATGGACCGTATCGGACAAACATGGAATCAGATGCTGGACCCGCGCCGTCTCCGGGCAACGGGCCACGGTGCGCATGATCCCAGCGGTTCCTCTCAGTCCCGGATGGTATGAGCTCACAGGCACCCCCACCTCTTCGCCCACCACCTTCTCAGTGCAGTTTGGAAGGCTTGCCGAAGAATACGCTGCTCCAGTCCGGAAGGCCGTAGCACGGAAGCACTGGGTGGAGGGCCTCCGCGCGGCGGAATTATTGCGTGCGTATGGAGTGAGGGATTCCCAGGTAAGGGGGGATATCGAGGAGATCCGCGTCAGACTTGCAGTCAAGGTGGCCCAGGAAGCGATGAGCGCGGACCGGTGGGATGACGCCCAGAAAGCGCTGAACCTTGTAGAGAAACTGCAAGCCGGAGATCCGGAGTTCGAACAGGTCAAAGCTGAGGTCACCTACCACAACGCGATGATCGCCGCGCGAGATGCCCTTGCTAAGCAGGATTGGGATGAGGCCGCAGGGCAGTCTGAGGCAGCGCTTGCGGCAAAACCGGATGACTGGCAGGCGCAAAACCTCTACGAACGAATTCCACGCTTGCCATTTGCTGGCGTTCAGCCAGCCGTCTGGTTCACGGGGTTCTCACCGGATGGCCTGACGCTCGTCTCTCTTGACGGGAACCGTGTTCTGACCCTATGGAGCGTGGCTTCCCGCAAGCCCCTCAAGACCCACCAGTTTGACCCATCCCTCCGCGCCCTACACGGAAGTGAGGATTTTACTCAGTGGGTGGGGATGGTGGGGGAGCAGGTTTTTCAGGTAGACCTCGATACTCGCGAGAAGAATATCATCCTTAGAGGGAACGTCCCGGGGAACAAGTGGGTTGTGCAGCGGTTCGTGGCAAACGACAAAGGGACACTCCTAGCGATCGAGAAGTGTTGGACGCAACAGGAACTGAAGGAGTGGGGGATCTCGGACCGGTTCAACGCGGAAACAGGTGTGGAATTCGGAAATGCCGTCGTGATCTGGAACCTGACAGAGAAAAAAGCAACGTCTCTCGTTGCGCCAGCGCCACAGCGGCCTCCCTTCGGATACCTTGCGTTTGGCCCCAAGAGCACTGACCTGTTTGCGGTTGACCAGAACGGCGATATCGTATCCTTCAACCTCGAGAGAGGAGAGATAACCCGGACATTCCCCACCGCGATGAAAGGCACCCGTATCCGGCTGCTTCCGGATAAGGAGCACTTGCTGTGCTTCAACGACGCACGAGTGAAGGTCCTCTCCGTAGCAAGCGGGGAGACGGTCATCGATCTTCCCAATCCGGAAAAGAAGATCACGAACGTATCCATCAGTTCCAGCTTGCGCTTGATGGCAATCGCGTCGAAGGGCGATGTTCAGTTATGGGGCCTCAACCCTACCCGTCCACTGAGAACGCTCCAGGAAGGTCAAGGCGTCACCATAAACGATGTTGCCTTGAGTCCGGATTGCAGCTGGCTCGCTGTGGCCAGCAACCGCAACCGCAGTCCCTTGGGACTATGGCGCCTCACTCCGGAAGAGCAGTCGCTCGCCAAACTGGTGAGCGAGGAGCCGGAAGAAGCGACTCCTCAGACTACCCCCACCCATACCCCTCCTCCGATTCAGGAACCAACGCTGACTGAAGTTCAGGCGGTTGTGGCGCTGGAGCAGCCCACACCTCCCGCAAGCGCCGTGATCCCATCTGCAACCGGGACCACTGTGCCGGTCTACGGAAGCGCGGCGTGGAACGAGATGCTTGAAGCGGCGCGGGCCAAGACCAAGCTCATGCAGGTAGATGAAGGCCCTGCTGATCCAGGTTTCGCTGAGTTCAGGTCCAAGCTGGCTCAGACCGTCGAAAGTCGGGATGCGATCTCCCTCCTTTCAGTTGTGTCCGACGACATCCTCAACACGACGGGAGAAGAGAGGGGGAAGAAGGCCTTCAGATCACGTTGGAAGCCGGAGGACCCCCAATCCGAGGTATGGCGGCAACTGGGTGACATCCTGAAGCTCGGAGGCCGCTTCAATCCCAGCAGAACAACCTTCACAGCTCCTTTCGTGTACACGGAGCTCCACGCCGCTGCGGACCAGATCGAAGAGATCGGGGTCATCCTGGGAAAGGATGTCTCGCTCCGCAGCGCGCCCAGCGCGAAATCGCGTCTGGTCGAAAAGCGGTCCCATGAAATCGTCAAACTTGAGTTTGGTGAAAGCCCTTGGTTTGAAGACCAAGATGGAGGGGAGTATCCATGGTTTGGCGTCGGTATACCCGGTAGCGATATGGCCTTCGTGTCCGCCCGATTCATCCGCTGTCCGCTCGACTATCATGCGAGGTTCGAGAAAATGAGGACCGTGTGGCGGATGACTGAGTTCGCCTGCGAGTGGCCACGGGGGAGGTAAGGGCTGGAAGAATGAAGCCAGAAGGGTTCCTCAGATTATTAGCCTATGGACTGGAACAGAGAGAGCCAACCCTTCAGGCGTTTATACTCCACCATCCTTTTTCATCTACCGGAAACGGATCCTCCCCTGCGGAAAAAGTTGCGGCCTCTAGATAGGCCATGAAGTTTTCAGGAAGACAAGGCCCTACTGCGGATTCCACCGCATCCAACAGGTCCTGTCGCCGACGCGGGTCACCTGAACAGATTTGCTGCTCCGCCCTCTCGAGGATGTACAAGCAATATACTTCGCGGGCGCTGAAAACTCTCTGAGTGGCCGTGTCTTTCATCTGCCGCGCACGATAGAGTGCGTGAGCGTCACTATCCGGACAAGGGCTAGAGCTAACCATGATGACCCTCCTCCCATTTCGAATGGAAGCCCACTAACGCTTCCGTTCCAGACAATCGTTGCCAAGATTCACAAACAAAGCGAGCAACAGGCACTCTAAGGATTTGGCTTCAGCGGGTCTGATGCTGTTCCGCCGCACCGCCTCCTCAAGAAGGCTGGTAAGAAACCGCTCAAAAGCACGCTTAAGGTTGTCCCCCATGAAGGGCCTCCTCTCTTCGGATAGTTTTTGGAAAGACCGTCCGAAAGCACTCAATGAACCAGGTTAATGGAAGTTTATAAGATGTCAAGAGGCTACGATCACCTTTATCGAAGGCTAAGGTATCCATCTGGAAGCCGAGCCTTCCAGATGGCGGTCCCCATACACCACACGGATGAATAGTTGAATCGGCCTCAGCTCAGGGAATCAAAGAGATTATCCCAGTCTTGAATCCTTCTGTGCCAACTATTGGTTGCATTTGAAACAATGCAAACGTTTTGAGCTTGTGTCAAACGCAGGCTGGATCTGGGGACCACCCCGGATCCCCGACCCCTCTCTGACAAATTTCGCAACACTCTTTTCTCAAGGCTCTCCGGGTGATGCTTCCCAGTTTCAGCCGCTGATTCTACCCTTCCTGTTAGAGTTGCTCGCAACCCTGTTCGAGAAATCGAAAGATTCCCCTTCTGTTAGCATCCAAAGATGAATGAGTGTACAATAAGAAGTCACGATCAGAATTCTGGACTTGACATAGTTGCTGATGGGGTCTATTCTGTGCTCAGTGGGGATCATTGAAATGACCAGAACGAGAGCAAGAAGGACCAAACCGATCCGGGATACCGCACAACGCGAGGAGAACAAGAGAGGCTCGACCCTTTTGGCTACAATCCTTAGTCTGCAGGAATCCCGGTCGCTCACTCTTCAAGATCTCGCTCGTGAGGCCGGCGTGTCGAACAACACTCTCACCAAGATGGTTAACCACAAGTTCGGTCCTCGGGCTGAAGGAACCAATACGTCGGTGACCTCGAAGCAGCTCCAAGGTTGGGCAGAACCTATCACCCGACTTTGTCTCTATCTTCGTTCGACTCCAGAAGGGGCTACGCTCGAACCCGAGGAAATCCTCCGAGAGTATGGGATACCTCTTCATCCAGTGGTGACGAATGCTGTTTCAAGAATTCGACACCGTTACATGGACCTAGGCATATCCGACCCAGTGCTGGACGCCATTGCGGGGCGGGAGACAAAACGTGATTCAGGAACTGAGCCCACAGGAATTGTAAAAGCAGGGGTTCTGATTTGGGAACCCTTTGCGAAAGCCTCTCAACATATTAAGGACTCCTGGGCGTGGCACTTCACCCTTCGGCTTCTCGGATCCATCAATCCCGAGTGGCAGGTGGAACCCGTTCCAATAGAAACCATTGATGAAGCGCTGGAGATCGTCTTACACCCTTCGCGAGCATGCGATATCGTTTTCGGCACCTACGATACCCCATATAGGCGCAGTCGTGGATTAGATTTTCTCCACTTGCCCGGCCTCGGTGTTCCCCTAGCAGCCCTTTATGTGCCATCTGATATCGTCGAGGGTCTCACGTGGATGGATATCATGCGCAAGGCGAAGCCTATCCAGCCTTGCGTAATCGAACGTGAGGCGGGGCATCTCTTTCTGTGGGGGGCATGTCGATACGACCAGTTCCGATACATCGACGCACCAGCAGCAAGAACAGAAGATGTGGCTGCTGAATTTGCCTTAAAAGTGAACATAAAGCCTGACCATGTGTTCGTGGCTGATAGGGTCACTTGCGCGCGGGTAAGGAATACCTTCAAGGATCGGACGTGGATTAAGGGGTTGGGTTCCCTTAGTTCTAAGCTTAGTTCTGAGGCACTTGATGAACTTCAAAATGAGATGTTCAGAGTCGAGATTCTGCCACGCGATCCTTTGAGTGGATACAGGGATGCCGTCTCCACCTCCGAGTCTGTGGCACACAGACCGCCACCTGATCCAGTACCGGTCTATCGATTGGGTTTCTCATTTCGTGCTGATGCGGACCGATGGAAGAAACTCCTAATCGCTGCCCGCGATGACGAGCTCTTCCGTAATGGCTACGCGATCACCGCTGCAGAATATGCCGAGATCCTTGCTCGAAGCGAGGACGTGATGATTCTTCCCCTTGAACTGGATCTACATCCGGCCCTAGCCCGGCAGTTTGCAGAAGCAGTCATAACCGAGCTGGGCAAGTACGAAACCAAGACTGCGAGTTCTAGGGTCAATCAGTGTAAGGAAATGTGGGCCCCTCACCTTCTGCAAAAGAAGGATGAGAAGAATGAAAGGGCTTATGGCATCACAGATGTAGGTGCTCCACAAAACGTTTACGAGAGTCCACCAAATGAACTCAAATGAATTATCAACTAGGAGAGCGTAAAGCAATGCAAAATAGAACTGTTAATCTGCCCTATCTTGCCCTTTTCGTTGTAGTCGTCAGTACGATCACGATTCTGATTTTTTCTGCCGTTACTCCTGGACCAGTATTCTCGCCCGGAACAAACCAATCTTCTGCAGTTTATGATCGAGTCATGAAAAGTGGCGTGATTCGAGCCGGTTATATAATTTACCCGCCTGGTTCGTACAAGGATCCCAACACTGGTAAGCTATCCGGCGTTTTCGTAGAAGCCTTAGAGGGAGCGGCCTCAAACATGGACCTAAAGGTCGAATGGGTGGAAGAGGTAAGCTGGGGTTCAATGATCGAAGGGCTCAACGCCGGCCGCTACGATCTCATCGGAACTCAGGTATGGGCGAATAGCACTCGTGCCAAATTTGTCGACTTCTCAGTCCCACTTTTCTATAGCGGTATCGGTGTCTTTGTCCGCTCCAACGATGATCGGTTCGACGGCGACCTGTCCAAGATAAACTCATCTAGTGTTCGAATTGCTACCATAGATGGTGAGATGAGCGCGATCATTGCCAAACAAGACTATCCTCACGCACAGACTGTCTCTCATCCGCAGCTCTCTGATAACTCTCAGATTCTCCTCGACGTCGCAACCGGGAAAGCGGACGTCACCTTCGTCGAACCATATATCGCTGATCTCTTCCTCGCCAACAACGCCGGCACTGTGCGTAACTTGGTCATTCAACGGCCCATCCGGATTTTCCCCAATACAATGCTAGTCCCCAAAGGCGATATCCGCTTTAAGACCATGCTCGACACTGCACTGACTGAGCTGCTGAATACCGGCTACGTCGATGAGCTCATGCTCAAGTACGTTCCAACGAAAGGGGCATTCTATCCTGTCGACTATCCGTACCGCACAGAGGAGCGACCGCAATAACCCAAAAGTGACAGGCTTACCATGAGTACGCTCGACATTATCATCAAGTACCGCGAAGGTTTGGTTGGCGGCCTGCTAGTGACACTTCAGCTTTGCTTGCTCGTGTGGGCTACTGGGATTGTTGTTGGGGGCGCACTGGGGTACTTCACAGCCCATTCGCCTATCACTAGATGGCTTGCTCGATTCTTCTCGTTCCTATTGTGCAGTATTCCCATATTAGTGCTCCTCTTCTGGCTTCACTACCCTGCTCAAAGCCTTTTAGGAATCGTTGTTCCTCCTTTCTGGACCGCCGTGATTGCAATCAGCTTGATCAACATTTTCACGGTTGCGGACATCGTTAGACCCGTTATTCAACAGTTCCCAACTCAATACCTCACCGCCGCAAGAGTATATGGTCTCTCGTCGCGCTCCATCCTTACTCAAATCCAGCTCCCCCTGATCCTTCGCCAGATAACCCCGCCGTTGTTGATTTCCCAAGTGACCATGCTGCAAGCAACTCTCTTCGCTAGTCTTATCTCAGTCGATGAGATCTTTCGTGTAGCCCAACAGATCAATGCCGAAGCCTACAGACCAGTCCAGATTTATACCGCACTCGCCCTATTCTTCATTTTCATTTGTCTTCCCCTAAATGCGTTTGCTTTCTGGCTCCAGCAGCGCTCTGCACACGACCTTTCGGAAAGCTGACCGATATCCCTTCAATGCTCGCAGCCAAGAATATATCCAAAATCCTTTCTGGAAAGGAGATCATCAAAGGGATCACCCTCCACGTGAATCCCGGGAATGCGATAGCTATTGTGGGTCCAAATGGTGCAGGTAAGTCAGTTCTGATCCGAGCTGTCTCCCTGATCGACCCCCCAACTTCAGGGGACCTTTCTATCGATAGCCGGTCCTTCTCTTTCCCTTTTTGGGACGATGCAAGCAACCCGCCTCCGTGGCCTGAAATGACTGTCGTTTTCCAACAGCTCTTTATGTGGCCCCATCTAACCCTTCGACAGAATGTCATCCTCCCTCTCAGGAACTCCTCCTCTCACGAGGATGGCATGAGTCACCTGGAATGCCTGGTTCGGCTCTTTCAGTTGAGAGACGTCATCGACCACCGGCCGAACCAGGCATCAGTTGGACAGTGTCAGCTCGCGGCTCTCATACGTGCCCTTGTTCTTAGACCGAAATGGCTTATTCTTGACGAAGTCACGTCGGCACTTGACACTGAACAGACACAGCGCGTCTTGAGATTGCTCCAGCAGTTGAAAGAGCAAGGATCAACTGGAATCATCTTCGTAACCCATCTTCTGGGATTCGCAGCTGCCCTCGCGGACGAGATCCTCTTCCTTGATGGGGGACAAATACTAGAACGAGGAGGTCCCCAGATTCTTACAGGACCGAGAACCGCCCGCATGAAGGCCTTTGTCCACCTCGTTGAGTCTCTAGAGAACTCCTCCAAGACGAGAGTTCTCCACCGAGATCGTTCGACTTCTTAAAGGCCCATCCCGATGTTCAACGAGCCTCCATCCTTTGAGTACCGTCGAAAACTCTTCTACGCCGAGGCCCTTGCAGGCCTTTATGACCACACAATTGATCTCGTCGTTCCGAACTACAAGCTTCTCCACAAAACGATGTTCCAACTGATTCGAGACTATTTTGAACATCACCGATTGTTTACGACAGGGGGAACCATGGCCATTCTCGACTTGGGGTCAGGAACGGGTGCTGAAGCATTGCCCATCCTTGCAGAGTTTCCTGGTTCATATGTCGTGGCGGTTGATCTATGCCGTCCAATGCACCTTGAATTTCGGCGAAATTTCAGCCTTCTGTTCGGCGGTGAAAAGGACTTTGACTCTTTCTGCACGACAATCACAGCTGACATCCTCTCACCCGAAGCCTCCCCGGAATCCGTACTCTCCTTCCTTCCCAAACCAAATCGAGTGGGCAGGTTTCAATCTGTCATAACAGCCTTCGCGATGCACCATCTCGCCCCTGATGAGAAGGAGGAGGCCTATCGCCGTGCGTTTACGTGTCTCGACCCCGGGGGGCTCCTCGTGAACGGAGATCTCTTCAGCTACACATCACAGGACCTATCCCGCCAGGCACATGAATTCGACATCCAATGGATCGAAAACAGCTTTTCTTGTCCCCCTCCTGAGTTCCAGGAGACCCCCTCGTTGAGCAAGGAACGGAGAGAGGATCTGCGTCGCCGCTGGGTCGAGCATTATCACACACACAACATTCTCGAACCTCTTGAGTCGTCTGAATCAATCAAGGGGCGAATGGAATCCCTTCGGTCGTTAGGCTTCTCGGAGGTCGGTTGTCCGTACCGTTTCTGGCAAACAGCAATACTCTGGGCTCGCAAATAGACATGTCACATTCCTCCCATCAGCCGCACCTGCCCCACCCGGCACATTCCCCATCCTTTCCTCAACCTTACCTTCTGCGACAATAGGGGCATACTCACAACCCGAGTCTTTTTATCCGCATGTCAAACAACATTCCCTCTTTCGTCATGAACCACTCAAGCAAAGTTCTAACTGTGTCCCGTTGAGGGACCCCTAAAGTCACTTATTCCAACAGTCTCCCGAGAACGTTGATCAGAATAGGCAAACATTGTTTTTACTGGGATAGGCTTCTGGCGTTTATTGACACAAAGCGCACTGGTCTCAATAAGTGCTCGGATAATTTTTGTCGGCTTAGCGTTGGTTATTAGGCGGTCTGTGAGCTCAAAGCGGTCCCAGAATAGACTGAGGTAAACACGCTTGAGATCAAGAGGAGCTTTTTTGTAGGCATCACCAATGTTACGAATAAGCCCTAGAATATCTTGTATCACGTCAATTTTGATATTCCGTGAGCGCTCAACTCTCTGAATCTCTTGCTCGATATCTTCAATTTGTTCACGAATGCGGAGTTTGATTCGAGTAAAATCATTATCTGAAAGGACTCCGGCTAATAATTTTTCTTCGGCAGTTTCCAGCCTCTTAGTAAGTACTAGTTGCTTTGCCACTAACGCACCCCCTTGCTGTTTTGAGGATAGTTTTTTACTCTCATAGATTTCTTTGACTCGAATAGTCAGTCGCTGAATAAACTTCTCAGAAAATTGGATGCCACGAAAAGTATCCTCTACATATGCTTCAATTTGTCCTGCTCGGATCGGTTTGTCCCTCTCAGATTTTTCCACCCCGTCTTTCTCATGAGAACGGTAATATGTAGCTTTCTTACTTGGGTGATATTCTCCAAAATAACGTGAACCATTGATTGTGGAATTGGCCCTCCCCCCAAATTTCATACACCAATCTTGTATACTTAGCAGCAGCTAATAAACAAGATGTATGAAGAAGCACCACCGCATTGCTCCTGAGGTGAAGGAGCAGATTATCAATCGCATCAAGCATGATGGCGTCTCAGTTGCCCAGGTAGCCGAGGAGCATGGTGTTGACAACAGCACCATATACGGCTGGATCGCCCAGTATGCCGATGGAGGGCCCGAGCCTCTCGGAGAATCTCAAACTCAAGCGTGAGAACGATCGGCTGCTCACCCTTGTCGGTGAGATCACCCTTAAGCTCTCCGAAGCCCAAAAAAAGAGGTGATGGCCGAGAGTGCAGTGCCGAGGGCGCTTCGGGCCAGAGCGCTCGGCGTCTCCCGCAGCACCCTCTACTACAAACCCACACAGCCTGAGAAGGACTGGGCTTTGAAATGCCGCATTGAAGCACTGCTGCGTGGGCACCCCTCGTATGGGTCTCCGAGGATTGCTCTGGCACTCACGCGCAACAAGAAGCCGGTTGAGCGAGTCATGAAGCGCTTTGGCATCAAGGCGTACCGCAGGAGGGGCAGGAAGTGGAAAAAGACGAGAAATATCAAGGTCGTCTATCCCAACCTGCTGCTCATTGAGTACCCTGCCTACGAGCGCCACATCTGGGTCTCCGACTTCACTCGCATACCCTTCCACAGTGGGACCGTGTACCTTGCCACGGTGATGGACGTGTTCACCAGAAGGATTGTCGGTGTATCCGTGTATACAACACACGCCGTACAGCTCACGCTCTCTGCATTCATGAACGCGCTCTCTACCAATGCCAGACCAGCCATCTTCCACAGCGACAATGGCAGCGAGTACAACGCGCAGGTGTTCGTTGAAGCCCTGCAGAGGGTGGGTACGCCGATCTCACGCTCACACCCCGGAGCTCCCTGGGAGAATGGCTACCAGGAATCATTCTATGACAAATTTAAGATTGATCTGGGAGATCATCACCGGTTCAGCAGTCTCGGTGAGCTGGTCTACGCTCTCTACCAGACTCTCTGGCAGTACAACAACACCAGAATCCACACGTCATTGAAAATGACGCCTACCGCATTTGCGCTTTACACGATGACAGCGCATAATTCAGGAAACAAGAATGGTGTCTGAAGAAAGGGGGGAAGTACACCACATCACCGCGTCGGCTATACACGATATCTCCAGCGCGGACACGATATCTCCTAAGACGATCCGCGTCTTCTGGACTGATACGGGAGATGTCGGCCTCGACAACACGATTGTCGCCAATATTCTGAGGCATGATGGAAGGAATGCCATCAGATACGTAGTCCGCAGCATGAAGCTGACTGCCAAATGGTCCTGTTTGAATTGCCCCACCCTCTCTTACGCATGCATCTCCAAGAGTGGTAACCACCCAGTCCAGAGGCAGTGAACCCAGGAGGTGTTCTGGTATCATTGACTTTCTCTTGGCCGGTAATCGTTCGTGTCGAGACATGAGTCGTATGTTGCCCGGTCGATGGGAATCCAATCGGTCCTATTAATCCCACGTGGGTTGGTTGAGGTCGGACTGGATGGGAACGCTGAGGCGACCTTGATCCAGCGGTTCTGCTCGATAGAGATCCGCTTTACCTCATCCGCCACTTCAGAAAGGTCTTGGTCCTGGCTGAAGATGAGGGCCACATCATACTCTCTCGCTCTCGCCATACGGACTACATCCAGTGCGATCCGAATATCCACTCCTTTCTCCTGCCCGACTAGAAAAGAGAGCTCTTGTCCATCCGGAAGCGTAATGACCTGGTTCCGATAGCGGAGAGGTCTTGAGAATGTGTGAATCCCGCGTGTCCCCATCACAGCAAGCTTCGAGGTCCAGAAGTAATTCCAGAATGCGTTATCGGCTGGGTCGGGAACACCCGTGTAGAAGTGAACCCGCTCCAAATGCCAGTTCTTGTCCGAGCACAGCCTCCGGGCCAAGAGTAGCGGGTCGTAACTCGGGTAAATGTGACCAAAGGCGGTCTTGGCACAGTAGAAGAGGTTTTGACCGTCGAAGAAGGCAATCGTCCTTTTGGGGGAGGGTTCAGTAGGCATGCAATTTCCCCCTAAAAAGCAAAACCCCGCCAGAGGCCTTTCGGCTGGTCCAGCGGGGAGTAAGTGGTAATAAGAATATACCCGATGCCGGCTGGGGGTGCAAGTGGCAGTGCTCGCAAGTGTGGATATCACGAAGACCGGCTAGTCGAGAGACGGGATGGGTGCTCAGTGGTCGGGGTGTGGGGTTTGTACTCATGACTTCAGCGGAAAACCTAAGCGGGACAAATTGGACCGGATTTCCTTCTCCAATCTCGCCGACTCCACGAATTGGCCCTCCAAGGTGGCAACCAGGCGGGTCATCTTCTCTTCGAAGGGTTCGCCGTCATCTTCGGCTTCCTCGGCCCCCACGTATCGACCCGGCGCAAGCACATGGCTATGGGAGCGAACCTCATCAATCTTGGCGCTCTTGCAGAAGCCGGGGATGTCCTCGTAGACCCCCTCCGTTCCATCCCCGCGCCAAAGGTGGTATGTCCCGGCAATCCTACGGATGTCCTCCTCGGTCAGTTCCCGGTGGACCCGGTCGATCATGCTCCCCAGCTTGCGGGCATCGACGAAGAGTGTCTCTCCGCGCCGGTCACGGAACCGGTGATTGCGCTTGTCACGGGCCACGAACCACAAGCACACAGGGATCTGCGTCGAGTAAAAGAGCTGGCCGGGCAGAGCAACCATGCAATCCACGATGTCCCCTTCGACTATGGCCTTTCGGATCTCACCCTCTCCGGATTGGTTAGAGGACATGCTGCCGTTGGCGAGAACGAAACCCGCTAATCCGGTCGGTGCGAGATGGTGGATGAAATGCTGCACCCATGCAAAGTTGGCGTTGCCTGCCGGTGGCACACCATACTTCCATCGGACGTCCTCGCGTAGACGATCCCCTCCCCAGTCGCTGTCGTTGAACGGTGGGTTCGCGAGGATGTAGTTGGCCTTGAGGTCCTTGTGCAGATCGCGGTGGAAGCTGTCCGCGTTCTCGGCGCCGAGGTTCCCCTCGATTCCACGGATCGCCAGATTCATCTTAGCCAGCCGCCAAGTCGTGGCGTTGCTTTCCTGTCCGAAGATACTAATGTCCCCGATGCGGCCGCCGTGCGCTTCTACAAACTTCTCGCTCTGAACAAACATGCCGCCGGAGCCACAACAGGGGTCGAGTACGCGGCCCTTGTAGGGAGCAAGCATCTCGACCAAGAGGCGGACAATGCAACGCGGCGTGTAGAATTGACCACCCTTTTTCCCCTCGGCGCTCGCGAACTGGGAGAGGAAATACTCGTACACGCGTCCCAGGATGTCTTTGGAGCGGCTTTCCCTGTCACCCAGACCGATGTTTCCGATCAGGTCGATCAACTCACCCAGACGTGCATCACGGAGATCAGGGCGTGCATAATTCTTGGGGAGCACACTCTTGAGCGATGGATTCTCCCGCTCGACCGCGAGCATCGCCTCATCGATCAGCTTCCCGATGGTGGACTGTTTGGCATTCGCTTGGAGGTGGCTCCATCGCGCTTCTTTGGGAACCCAGAAAATGTTGAACGCGGTGTACTCATCCCGGTCTTCCGGGTCAGCGCCCGGTTCGGTCTGCAGCTTCGCGTGGTGCTCCTCGAAGGCATCCGAGATGTACTTGAGGAAGATGAGGCCGAGGACGACATGTTTGTACTCGGCAGCGTCCATGTGGCCACGCAGTTTGTCAGCCGCTGCCCACAGCGCCGCCTCAAATCCCAGATTGGCCCCGTTGTTGGAAGTTTTCTTTTTCGCTTGTCTTGCCATGATTCCCTAGTTGTGTGCCCATTGTGCCACGTTCAGCAAGTTTTGCAACAGCCTCATAATGGTTCAATAGCTTGGAATCACCCAAAGAGTATAGTTGAAGGATATGGCATACACAAGCAACCCCAAGATGAGCAGCATTCGTCGGGACGCAGTGCGCTTAGTCAAATATCGTAGGTGGAGTACCCGGAAGGTCTCCCGCTATACGGGCTTCAGCCAGAGCGCGATTGTGAAGTGGTGTCGGCGAGACCCCAGCGGCGGCTGGCACTTGATTGAGACCAAGTCCTCACGTCCCCACCGGCACCCACAATCGCTGTCTCGTGAGGTGGTGGAGCGCATTGTCACGCGACGCCTTGAGACACGGCGCTGTGCCGAGGTCATTCACCGTATGTTGCTTAAAGAAGGCACTGTCGTCAGCCTCTCGAGCGTTAAGCGGACGCTGAAGCGGAGCTTCCTGATACCACATCGTGATGGCCGCAAGCGCTGGCACTTCTCTCCACGGCGTCCGGAGGCCGAGAAACCAGGAGATTTGGTGCAGATTGATACGATTCACCTGCTGCAGACCAAGACTCGTCGGCTGTATGTGTTCACACTCCTTGACCTCCACTCACGCTGGGCCTATGCAAAGGCGTATCAGGAGGCACGGGCAGGAACCACACTGCGCTTTGTCCGAGAAGCGCAGGCGCATGCTCCCTTTTCTTTCAACTACCTGCAGAGTGACCACGGGAGTGAGTTTTCTCGTCACTTCAAACACATGGTGGGCATTAAGCACCGCCACTCCCGGGTGCGCAAGCCAAACGACAACGCTCACCTTGAACGCTTCAACCGTACCATACAGGAAGAGTGCCTTGATCGTCTTCCACGAAAGGTGGGTGCAATCAACAAACAGCTGCCAGCCTATCTGAACTACTACAATTCAGAACGATTGCACATGGGGCTGAATTATCAGACACCTCTTGAGGTGATTCCAAGGTCTTGACTAGAGGACGCAGCCTTTTCTTATCCAGAATGAGCCAGGACTTGGCATAGAGACTCGGCCATCCCAGCGACGATTTTTCAGATTGTCACCCCGCTACATAAGAGTATACTTCTGACCTCTGACAGGTGTGCTGTCTCGCGACCCCTGCCTCTAGGAGGCTCACCCATGAAAGCCGGTTGGCGTAAGACGAGGAATGCGGAGTTTATCGCCCACTGGCCCAAATACTTTCAGAACTTCAGCACTTCTTCTTCCGAGTTCTACGGCTCTGTTGAGACCGCTTTCGCAGAGCATGAGATCCCTGAGGTGGAGGTGTCGCGAGTGATCTGGAAGGAGGGCAGCTTCCTGAGCGCCGACCGGGAGTACCTGCGCATTGAACGCAAGCGCTACGTCTGCGATATCTGCGCGGCCCCCTTCGGGAAGGACTTCTTCTTCTCAAGCTGGCTCGTGCTGCTTCCCCGGTCGCTGTCGATCTTCCACTGGATCGGGATAGTGACTTCGACGTTCTTCTTTTTCTTCGTGTTCAGTGACCAATGGGGATGGCTTAGAGGGAGTCTGTACCTCTTGTCGATCCTTGCTGCCATCTGGGCTATCGTCCGCTTCGGGGGGACCTGGAACTATCCGGAGATCGAGGAGTACCTCCTCGGCCTCACCATCATCGGCGCGATCCGTGATGCCCACTACCGTCCGCCCACTTACTTCGAGATCGACACGGGACTGATGTTTCTAAACGCCGTTCAAGGCTCGGTTCTGGCAACTATCGATGAACTGACTGATTCTAAAGGTCTTCCACGGCTCACTGAACTGGAGCGCAAACCCATCCTGCGGGAGTTCTTCCAGAGGTGATCTGACCCATGGCTCCAGAGACTTCTCTCATCTCCCGTCCGTCAACTCCGCCCGCCACGCTGGAAGAGCAACTCGCTCTCCAGTTCTACTCCTGGGAGTACCGGGGACGGGGATGGATGGTGTACGGCGATCCCGTCGATCTGGAGCCGCCCTTCCGCCCCTTCTTCTGGGTGCTGCCGCAGAGGCGGGTGGTAGACGACGGGCGGCACCACACGTTCCTCAGCCGCATGGTCGAGAAGATCAGCGGTGGGGGCAAAGATAGTGTGCCCACTCAAGACCCGATGGCCGAACTCCTTGAGGAACCTGACCCGGAGTTCATTGAGGTACCGCCCTCGCGGGGAACGCTCCAGATCCGCATCCCCAACGACCTGCGGGTCTCCAGCGAGGTCTCGGCACGGTTTATGGCCACCCTCCGCTACCTCGAGCACCCTGTGAGCTTCGAGATCCTGGCCTCCGAGGAGAGGGTCTCGGTGCAGATGAACACCGGACCCGGTGACTACACCCCCATCTACACCCAACTCTCCGCTCACTTCCCGGAGTGCGCTCTTGCCATCGACCTCGATCCCTTGCGGATGCTGTGGGAGCCGCTTCCCTGCGAGGAACCGGTCATCGTGGACTTTGGTCTCTCGCAGGAGTTCATGCTCCCGCTACGGACCTTCGGGGGCTTTGATCCCGATCCGCTGGTGGCGTTGGTGGGAGCGATGGCCAGCCTCGGTGAGGAGGAAGCGGCTGTCTTCCAAGTCCTCTTCAAGCCGGTCCACCACCCGTGGACCGAAAGCATCCTGCGCTCGATCACGGATGGGGAGGGAAAGTCGCTCTTCACCACCTTCCCCGACATGCTGAGACTTGCCCGTGAGAAGGTGGCCTCGCCTCTGTTTGCCGTAGTGCTGCGTATTGCGGCAAAGAGTCCAGACCGTGAACGTGCGTGGGAGATCGTGCGCTCGATGGGTGGGGCGCTTGCGCAGTACGCACGTGCGGGAGTGACCGAACTCATCCCCCTCACCAACGAGGAGTACCCGGCGGAACTCCACGAAGAAGACCTGCTGCTGCGCCAATCACGTCGCAGCGGGATGATCCTCAACACCGAGGAACTGGCTTCCATTGCGCACCTGCCCTCGGTCACGGTCCGCAGCAAGCAGCTGCGGCGCGAGGAACGCAAGACTAAAGCGGCGCCGGAACTCACCGAGGGCCACTCACTCGCATTAGGAACGAATATCCACCAGGAAGTGGAGACCCTTGTCACGCTTGATCCCGAACAACGTACGCAGCACCTGTATACCGTGGGGGCCTCTGGGACGGGTAAGTCCACCTTCCTCATGAATCTCATCCGGCAAGACCTGGAGCAGGGCAACGGTTTTGCGGTCTTGGACCCCCATGGGGACCTGATCGAGGAGATCATTGGCCACATCCCCAAAGAGCGAGCCGCTGACGTGATCCTGCTCGACCCTTCGGATGAAGAATACTCCATAGGACTCAACATCCTCGCGGCCCATTCCAACCAAGAGAAGAACCTGCTCGCCTCGGATCTGGTCTCGGTCTTCCGGCGTCTCTCCACCAGCTGGGGAGACCAGATGAACTCGGTGCTGGCCAACGCGATCCTGGCGTTCCTTGAGAGCAGCCGGGGCGGGACGCTGGTGGACCTGCGGCGTTTCCTGGTGGACAAGGATTTCCGGATTCGGTTCCTCCCTTCCGTGGAGGACCACGAGGTCGTCTACTACTGGACCAAGGAGTTCCCGCTCTTCTCCGGCAAACCCCAGGCACCGATCCTGACCCGCCTCGACACCTTCCTGCGCCCCAAACCCATCCGCTACATGGTGGCTCAGAAGGAGAGCCGCCTCGACTTCCGGCGCATCATGGACGGGAAGCAGATCCTCCTGGCCAAACTCTCACAGGGAGCGATCGGGGAGGAGAACGCGTACCTTCTGGGAAGCCTCTTGGTCTCTAAACTCCACCAAGCCGCCATGGGGAGGCAGGAGCAGGAGGCCTCCGAGCGAACACCCTTCTATCTGTATATCGACGAGTGTCACCATTTCGTCACACCGTCCATGGAATCGATTTTGACGGGAACCAGGAAATATAGACTCGGATTGATTCTTGCCCACCAGGAGCTTCGGCAACTCGGAAGCGCTGACCTCACCAGCGCCGTGCTCACTAACCCGTACACGCGGGTCTGTTTCCGGTTGGGGGACGTGGACGCCAAGAAGCTCGCCGAGGGCTTCTCGTTCTTCGAGGCGAGCGATCTGCAGAACCTCGGCACGGGAGAAGCTATCGCGCGGGTGGAGCGGGCCGAGTATGACTTCAACCTGAGCATTCCGCCGCTTCCCAAGGTGGACCACGAATACGCCAAGCAGGTTCGGGAGTCTATCGTATCCAAGACGAGAGAACAGTACGCCACACCACGCGCCGATGTTGAAGCGGAGCTGGCCAAGGAACGGGTGGAGATTGCACGGGAGATGCTTGCTCCCAAGAGGCAGCCTGAGCCGCAACCACAACCAGCACCTCCCAAGGCTGAGCCTGAGCAACCTCCCGTGGTTGAGGAACCGGAGCCACAACCAGCACTTCAACAGCCTCCTGTCCCGGCCCCGGTTGTGGATCAACCGCCGCAGCCGGAGAAGCGGCCTTCCGTTCCCCCTTCACCGGGACGTGGTGGGCATGAACACAAGTACCTCCAGCAGATGATCCGGCAGAAAGGGGTGGAACTTGGATACGGAGCGTTTGTGGAGAAGACGATTGACGGCGGCTGTGTGGACGTCTCCCTTGAATCGGCCAAACACCGCATCGCCTGCGAGATCTCGGTCACCTCTACTCCCGAGCAAGAGCTGGGCAACGTGGCCAAGTGCCTCACCGAAGGATACGAGCGGGTGGCCGTCATCGTCTCCGACCCCAAACGAATCGCTCCTCTCTCTGAACGCCTTTCTGCTATGCTCCCACAACAAGACCGTTCGAAGGTCACTGTTCAGAGTCTCCCCGACTTCTTCCTATCCCTGGACGAACTGGGAGCACAGGCGGCGGGGCGGGAGACTCGGGTGCGTGGAATGAGCGTCAAGACTCGATACCATGTCCCCACCGAGGACGAGAAGACGAGCAAGAGGCAAGCCCTCTCCCAGATCGTGGGCAAGTGCATCGGAGGGAGGAAAGGGAGGAAGAAGTGAGAAAGACCGGAAAGGAAGCACCCACTAGAGAGAAGAAACGCGTCGGGGTCTGGTTGCGGGTCTCCACGGAGGATCAAGTACGCGGGGAGAGCCCAGAACACCACGAGCGCCGCGCCTGTCTGTACGCGGAGGCTAAGGACTGGGAGATCGTCACGGTGTACCGCCTGGATGCGGTCTCCGGCAAGTCGGTCCTGCACCATGCCGAAACCAAGCGCATGCTCGCTGATATCCGCGAAGGACGCATCGACGCCCTGATCTTCTCGAAACTCGCGCGGCTGGCCAGGAACACCAAAGAGCTTCTGGAATTCTCGGAGATCTTTAGGGAATCCAATGCCGATCTCATCTCGCTGTATGAGTCCATCGACACCTCCACCCCAGCCGGCCGCCTCTTCTACACCATGATCGCGGCCATGGCCCAATGGGAGCGGGAGGAGATCGCCGACCGCATCGCCGCTTCGGTCCCCATCCGCGCTAAACTCGGCAAACCCCTGGGAGGTATCTCCACGTATGGGTACCAGTGGAAGGACGGCAAGCTCATCCCCGACCCCACGGAAGCTCCCGTGCGCCGACTGATGTATGAACTCTTCGTGGAGCACCGGAGAAGGAAGACCGTGGCTACGCTCCTTAACCAAGCCGGGTACCGCACCCGTGGGGGCAGACTCTGGAG